>JACCDM010638646.1_pt1 | contig 98344 bp, 95 predicted proteins | sample 7445851 | NCBI WGS metagenome assembly JACCDM01 (sample SAMN15323438, study PRJNA562643) | freshwater metagenome | isolation source: river surface water | place: USA:Blue River Watershed | collected 2017-08-16
GGTGGTCAGATATTTAAATGAAGCTACAGAACCAATTTGTTTGCCCGCTGGTACTCCTATCGTCACTGATCAAGGTATAATTAAGATTGAACAACTTGACCCCCAAAAACATACAATTAATCATAAGCCTATAATTGCTATTACAACTACTGTTACGCCAGAGAAACATCTTATATGTTTCGAAGCAAATTCTATGGGTATTAATTGCCCTACAAGACGTACCTTAATGACTCCAGGTCATGAAGTACTATATAAGGGAAAATTAGTACAAGCAAAACACTTCGTAGGTAGATTAAATGGTGTACATACTGTACCATATAATGGTAGAGACATACTTTACAATGTACTACAAAGACAACATGGATTAATGGTTGTAAACAACATGGTACTAGAAACATTACATCCTATGAATAAAGTAGCCCGAGAAATACTCGATAATCTATAATAACTAAGAATCTAAATACTATTTAAAAATATGTACACCTTATAATTATAACTATAAAATGACCACTAACTTATCTAAATTCAACGAACAAGTACTTAATTTCCTACAGGAAATGCGTGATCTATTCCCGGATGACAAGAAACTCTCGAGCTTTTATCATACCGTTGAATTCATGAAAAAGACAAATCCTAGAGAAATTATGGTACAATTCAAAAACCTCGTATATCCGTTTAAAGACAAAATTGTTGCCAAGGACGAATCATTCTTTATCAATAGTGATTTTGGTGATTCGGTTAAAAGCGATAGTTCTATTTCTGAAATGTTGCGAATTAAAGAAATCTGGAATAGCAATCGTCTTAGTGTTAGTGACAAAGAATGTGTCTGGAACTATTTCAAAGTATTTATATACCTAATTGAAAAAGAATATCCTAAACAATAATTTATTCTAAATTATTATTCTAAATTATTTACTTTAATATTATACTAATAAAGTAAGTAATATTTTATAATAGATGCTTATTCATCATCCGATTCACTCTTCTCATCGTCAATGTGGAATTTGATGTGGTAGGTTGTGTAGGTGTTGAATAAGTATGTCACCACTGTAGATACGGTAAATATGTAGTAATGTGTCGTATTAACGTTAGGAATAGAGCCAAGTAAAATGATTAAAAATACCATAGAGAGTAGGTGGAACATTAATAGAAAGCCTTTGCTGAAGTTCATCTTTATATATTATAGAGAAATAAAATTTATTATCTAATTTTATTTTAAGAAATATGACAACTGTTTTTCAATGGTTTAAATCCGCAATTGGCAGTGATGAAAATCTAGAATCTACGGCCCTTGAAATTTACAAAAATACATATGGTTCTCCACAATTTCAAACACCTTATGGGTCTCGCAATATGATTAATGCCGATGCTACAGCCTCTGGTTTTTTATATAAACCCGTTGATGACTTTATACAAACTAATGTAACGCCCTACTATAACAACACCCATAGCAATGCCTTTGCCGGACAAATGATGAATCTTTTCATAAACAAATCCAAACAAAAGATTTCTAAATCCATCAATGCCAACAAAAACGACAAAATACTATTTACGGGTAATGGTTGTACCGGTGCTATTCAACACATTATCCACATGTTAAATCTAAAACAAAAAAGTGAGGCTAATCCGGTTGTTTTCATCAGCGAAGCCGAACATCATAGCAATGATTTACCTTGGCGGCATCTACCTATTGACCTCGTCATTATTCCTATTGATGTTGAAACGGGTCTAATAAACCTCTCTAAACTAAAGAAATACCTTAAGAAGTTCTCCGATAGAAAACTAAAACTAATTAGCTTTATTGCTGTTTCTAATATCACTGGTGTAATACAACCAATTGAAGATATTTGTATACTAGGACATAAATATGGAGCATTAGTAATGTTTGATTACGCTACCGGTGGTCCCTATGTACCTATTAATATGCATCGTGATGAATCTAGTGGTAACTACATTGATGTCCTAGTCCTCTCTACACATAAGTTTTTAGGAGGTCCTGGTACTCCAGGTATTCTTGTAGTTCGCGAATCCTGTTGCCGCAACGATATTCCTTTCTGCCCCGGTGGTGGTACGGTACGTTTCGTAACAGACGAGATGCAGAAATACAGTGATGATATTGAAACTAGAGAAAATGGTGGTACCCCTAATATCATTGGTTCTATTAGGGCAGGTTTATGTTTCGAGATAAAAGATAAATACCAAAGTTATATATCTAAAAGAGAACTATGGCTCCTTAGATATGTACAAGGAAAGCTTGTCGGTCTAAAGGATCTAATAGAAATTATCAATCCTCTAGATAATTCTGAGCGGATACCAATCTTTTCCTTTCGCGTCAAGGGAATTCACTACAATTTAATTGTAACTCTTCTAAGCGATCTATTTGGTATTCAAACGCGTGGTGGTATTAGTTGCTGTAGTATGTATGCTCAAAAAATTCTTAAAATATCCGATGAAAAGAAATCGGATGTGTACAAATCCATACTAGATAACCAAGGTGTTCCTAGTTACTATGGTTGGTGCCGTATTACATTTCACTACTCTATGCCAAAATATATTGTAGATTATATAATATATGCTATAGAGTTTGTAGCTAAAAATGCTAAGCGGTTTAAACCTTTCTACATGTACGATGCTAAAAAGAACAATTGGTACTATTCCGATATTAATAAGCCTCGTGGTCGCGAAGAACAACTAGAGGCTCTAGTAGAAGCTACTATTGGTAATTCTAATGTTCGGTACCTTATCGAGGCTCAACTAAACAAAACTAAAGACCTAAATAATAGTATATTAAAACGTTTACCATAGAATTGAAAGTATACGGTAAATAAATAATATAAACAATCAATAAAGATGAATAGTTTAGAAGAATGTGGTAAAGATGTACCCGAGTTTAGTCTATGTGGACTAACACTAAGTGGTAAAGTTGTTGAATGCTATGATGCCGATACATGTAAAATTGTATTACCTTTACAGAATACGCTATATAAGTTTACATGCCGCCTTAATGGTATAGATACACCTGAAATGAAACCTAAAAAGGATAAACCCAATCGTGAAAATGAAATAATGTGGGCTAAAAAGGCCCGTGCTGAACTACTCCGGCTTATTTGTCCTAATAGTACTATTAGTTTTGATAATTTAGATATTAAGAAAGATGAAGTTATTAGTATCCTACAAAGTAACAGGAGGACAATTACTGTAAAATGTCTAGAATTCGATAAATATGGACGACTACTAGTAGAGTTATATGACAATGAAAAACTAGAGAAATCCTATAATAATGTACTAGTGGAAAAGGATTTAGCAGTTAGTTACGATGGAGGTAAAAAAGTAGCTCCATGGATTATTTAGATGAATTTAGTGAAAATTAGCATATTATATTATTTTATATAATATAATGTGTTCAACATATACAACTAAGGATATAAATACTGAAAATATTAGTGTTAAATATGAAAATATCTATGCTATTAATGGCGACCTATTTTATTTTACATTAAATAAAGATGAAAAATTACCTAGTGTAAATAAATTTACAAACACTTCTGGATGGGCGCCCAATATTAAAACTTTTAAGGACCTAAATCAAATGAATAAATATATAAACTCATTTACAAATAGACAAACTGTTGCTCTATCGGTTTTAGGAGACAATTGGTGGAAACATAATATAGGACATGCTTTGTTTGATGGATTTTATCCATTATATTTAGCATTAGTAAAATTTAATTACATTCATAATGATTTTGTTTTATTATCAGACACATGGAATGATAAAAAAATAATGGCATATGATATTATTACTAAATTTTCCGGCAATCAAATAATAGATTATTATAATCTAGATAAATCAAAATTTATACATTTTAAAACATTAATTTCTGGTACAGGAAATACAGGTAATAGAGTTATGACTAAAGAATATAGACTATATGGTGAAAAAGAATATAATGCCTTATCTTATTTTAAAAATAGGATTCTGTCTAGACATGGTATAAATATAGATAAACCACTTAATACCGGAAATGATGTAAAGATTATAATTATCTCAAATAAAAGATATTCTACATATGAAATAAGTAATCTAAATCAAATTGTAACATACTACAAGGACAAAGGTATAAATATAAAATATATTAATTGGTCTAATTATTCTTCATTTACAGAACAGATGAAGGAACTAGAAGATGTTGACATACATATATCTGGACCAGGTACAGGAATTATGTATATGCCATTTTTAAAAAAAGGTGCTGTAAATATAAATCTTGGATACATGGAACATTCTCAAACAAATGGATCTAGACCAAATATATTCATAAAAGACTGTAAATATACTGATTTTATATTCCCCGGTTGGATGGAACAATCTGTCTGTAATGGCGCTAGTTATATAAGCTCATTGTATTATGATCGAGTAAACTATAATAATATAGAATTTGAAGAAATGAAAAGAATTACGGATAAAGCAATTGGTATGATTAACAATAAGATTTTATTAGATAATAATCTTAATACAGATGCTAAAATATTTGTAGAATATTGCCGTAGAAGCAATAACAGTGATAAATATTGTAGGTATTTAACTGATGTTGCTATATTTATAGAATTTGTTATATGTGAACATCCATTAGCTACTAGTTCTAAATTATTAGATATAAATCTACTGCATAAAATAAAAGGTGAATTTGGCTATGGACGTAAATATGAATATTAGATATTCTTTCCGCGGCACCTTATAGTGCCAATCCTTTAGGTTTACACTCCGTGGTAACAAGCTAGACAAACATTTTTTTTACAATTAGGACAATATAACAGTTCTCCTAACTGTAGCCACTCATCACTACATGTAGTACACTTGTAGACAATGTCTTCTTGCCAGAAATTACGACATATTCTATATTCGTACTCTAAATCATACATATATCTAATAGCCTTATCTAGTTCTTCTTTGGTTAAATTGTGATCACACATCTGTATATGTATTTGTATATGTATTACAATTTAAATCTTTCAATTCATTTAAAACTTATTGATTGGGAATAAATCAGTAGTAACATGATCTATTTACATGTACCATTTGAACTAAAAGATGAGGCTAAATCTATGGGTGCTAAATGGGACCCTGAGAAAAAACTATGGTATGCTCCTGACGAAAGTTTTAAAAAATTAATCGAAAAGTTTTCCGCCTCAGCCCCCAAAACTACTAGAAGTAATAAGAAAACTACTAGTATCAATAGTAAGGAATCAAAAGAAAATCAAAAGCCATTAGTATTAATAGGTGAAAATAGAAGATTTGGAGGAAATGAATTATTTGTTGATATACTTCCTAAAGGTTCTAATATATCTCTTAGGCGATTACTAAACGATAGTGATTTTAGCAAGTTGAGAAACCTACTAGTTAAGCGAGTTGCTTATAGGTGCGAGATTTGTAGCGAAGAATGTATCTCTAGTGAAAGAAAGTATTTAGAAGTATGCGAAATGTTTAGTTTTAATTTTAGTACACATGTTCAAAGATTGGAAAGAGTAAGTGCTCTTTGTAAACCTTGTTACACAACTACTAGGCTATTAGATAAAGGTGTTGCCTTAGGACATTTAATGGATATCAATGGACTGGACAGAGAGGATGCTAAACAACATATATATGAAGCATTTGATAGTTGGAAAGCTAGAAGTGAAATCAAATGGACTGTTGATTTGTCCTTAGTAACTAATTCCGGATTACAATTAAATTCCCAAAAAAAGAAGGAGCCGAATGAACAGGTTGAGATGCATGCAGAAAATAATACAAAAACAACAACATCTAAAATAACTATCAATAAAATCAACAATTCTAATAATAGTAAAAATACCAGTAGCTCTAGTGGTTCAAATAATTCTAATAGTTCTAATAGAAAACAAAGTATGGATACCAAGAAAATAACGATTAATAAAATTAGTAGTACTGCCTGCCTCTTTGAAGATGATTAGAAAAACTGTTTAACAATTAATTACCACTATTTACTAATACAAAGCAAATATTATGTATTTTTATATTGCTATAGGATTTTTAATAATAGTAAGTTTAGGTATTATTCTAGTAGTAGCACTTACAATTGAACGAGATAATACTAATTATAAGAGAAGTCGTACTTATTCTGAATTTTTTGAAGATGAAGTGTAGTATTCATCATTTAGATAGTAGTATTCATCCGATACATCAATAAAATCCTTTACCATCTTTTTATCAGATTTAATATATTTTCGTAGTTCCTTATTACCACCAGTAATCTTTAGTACTCCATCATAGTTAGTGATGTATAGTGTTTTATCATTCCACATGACCTCAATTGTAACATTACAATCATTGTAGTACCATTCACTAATAATTTCTACGTCAACTAGATCACCATAGAACTCTTGAACCTTATCTGAAAACTTGTATTCTAGTTCACATAACATGTCAGATACAAATCCCAGTCGAGTTAATCGAAAAGACTCTAGTTGTGCCTTTTTTTGTTTATTTTCTTGTTTCTTGGCCTTCTTCTGCTTAATTTCTTCTAGCACCTTGGCGCGAATTTCACTCTCTAGATCTACACCATTATCCTTTAGGAACTTTTCATAGCTTAGGCAAACAGTTTGGATAAACTCCCGTTTGCTAGCTTCAAATTGTTCAATGTTTTGCGTAGACGCCATTTGGAGAATTATAGTGTGTATTAAAATACAAAATCGTTATCAATTTTTGTAATTTATTTATTTTTATTTATTTTTTATTGTTTAGAATAATTTTGCAGTAGTTCAAAAATACTCAAACTAACAAACATATTTACAAACCCCATTCCGGCTCTAATATGTGAACCTCTCATATAGTCACCTACAGTATTTAGTTTACTATTAGTTACTTTAGATTGTTTTATTGTTTTCATAGTATCAAGTGGATGTGAAAAGTAGCATCCTAATAATCCACCTACTGCTCCATATGCCGATGAAATAGTTATAGAATCATATCGTTTTCCATATTCTTTGAAGTTAAACACAAATCCTACAAATATTATATTTCGAATACAATGTGGTAAGAACCCAGAATAATAATTCTTATTTTGTTGCCCAAATATTTGATTTATTTTAACTACCTCCACTGGTGTATCTACTAGGGTTTGACAAAATCCCGACATCAGTGGTACAACTATAGGTTTATACCTATCAGATGTATATCCTTTGAAATATTCCTGACTAAAAAGAAATACCGTTCTAGATGGTATATTCCCCAATGCTCTTGGTACAAATCCTTTGTACAAATTACTTAACTTATAATCTAGTTGATTTAGTTTATTGGCTTGTTTGTAGGTTTTAATAACATCTAGTGGTTGTGTTATAGTCACTTCTAACAGAGATGATACTAATGATGGTAAAATTAAATTAGACATAATATCACTAATATAATTTTATTAGTAGTATTAACTTTATATTTACAATATATTTACAAAATCTCTAAAGTATTATTAGCAATGTATACCTTATAGTGTCCTAAAGTTAGCGAAGCTTAACTTTAGGACATTATGGAACCCGCCTCCTGTTGGTGGTGGTTAAGGATTGCTTGCTTTAGCAAGCAAGACTTAGGGAGACTTACCCGCGTCAGCTGCCTTTGGCACTCCACGGTAAAATATAAATATGAATGCGCAATCCGTTTTATTATTAAAAAATACGATGGAACTAAAAAGGTTTATTATCTTTAGTATTAACCATTATTCACATAATGGTAACAGATTTGTCACTTAAACAAAGGTTAATACTTATTCTCTAGATAATTATAAGCCGCTAGGGCACAACCCATATTACAACTGACATTATTTGGATTTTTTGATACCTCTGAATTTCTAGAAAGTTTAAACTTTCTTTTGCAGTTAGGATTACAACATGTAACTTCTACATATCCGAAAGTTATATTTTTTGCTACATTCCACAAATAAAACATTGATATTCCACGGTATAATTATAGAATAGGTTTAAAAAATTCATCTAATGAGGAACTGTTTTCACTGGAAATATTGCTACCGTCAATTGATTCAAAATTATTGGCATTAAATCCCGAAAAACTGCCACTAAAACCAACAAAGTTGCCGTGGAGTGCCAAACCCTTTATGGTATCAGAAGATGATGGCCTATCTATTATTTTATTATAAAGTTTTTTATTTGATAATTCCTTTGTGTCTGTATTTTCTATGGTAATATTATTTATATTTAATTCTAATCCAACAATATCTGTAGAATTTTTACAAGGTTCGGTTTCTTCAAATTTAACACATGTATTTCCATAACTAGCGGCATCTAATTCGGGTTCCTTAGTGCCAATTGTATCCTGTTTAAGTTCCTCTTTTTTACACCTATACATAGAGTCGCGAATATCACGAATAATTTCACCAAATGCTAATTTATATTCATCATAGTAATTGAAAATGATTTTGTTTACCTCTGCAGGAGTCAACATATATTCATCTAGCTTGGCTAGTTCCGATAAGAACTCACACCATTCCTTAGAGGTTTCATCAATGGTTTCATAAAACTTACTTACTAGTTCAACTATAGTTTCTCTAGAGCAACGATCAAAATGAATGTTCAAATCAATACGACCTGGTCTAACTAAAGCACTATCTAGTTTTTCTGGATGATTAGTAGTAAGAATAATAATTCTACCAGGTGTTTCTAAAATACCATCTAATAAGTTTAATATAAAAGCAAGTGTTATTTGCTCCTTGTTCTCCTCTTTAGTATTTTGTGGCGGTGGTGGTGGCGCGTAACCCTTCTGTGCCGCTTCTACTTTAGCCTTTTCATACATATCTTGTCGCATCTTTTCTTCTATTTCTTTTTGCTTATCAATAATATCTCGTGAATATAGAATGTCCGAAATTGCATCTACATCCTCCATCACATAAATGCGTTGCTCTAATGGAATTAGGAACAACTCATTTTGACCTGTTTTCTTATTAAAGACAAACACTTCTTCATTGAAAAATAATGATTTCAATTGTGTTTGTGTTACACTTTTATTTAACTGGATATTTATAATATGACGATGTGTATCATTTGCTATTGCCTTTATTAGACTAGTTTTACCACAACCAGGCGGACCGTGTAGTAATAATCCTAGTGTATGTGGAATACCCTTTTTAACATACCAATCACGATTTTTTATAAAGAAATTAATACGTTTTACTACATTAGTCATATAGCTACCATAAATAGTCTTTAGCGACTTGTTTGTATTAAATGGTGTCATGTCAAAACGTAATATAGGCATATTATTATTGCTTTGAGAAATGATGTGGTCAAACAAATAAGTTTGGTCACCCAATTGATTCTTTTTAGAAATCCCATAGTTTTTGTATATCTTATTTAGAAATGCTCGTAAATGTACAATATCCAATGTGTACGAATATACTTGAATTGTAATTTTTTCTAATTCTCCAGTTTCTATACTTTGTAAACAGTCTAAACAACGACCATAGATATTATTCTCGATTTCAAATTCCTCTTTATGCGATACAAAGAATCTTGTACGATATTTTAGAAATTTAATATTGGGTAATTTAGCAATATATTCTAGAGTAGCTTCTACAAACTCACTATTTTGCCCACTATCCTTTTCTAAATAACTCTTTTCTAAAATAATACTACCCGTTAATTCTTTTTTAATACTACCAAGTGTGTTAACAATGTTCATTGAACCATATCGCCGCTTAATATACTCTTCACTATACTTTTTAAAAAACGCTCCAATAACTGGTAAATATTTAAAAAGTTGTTCAATAAATGACAACATAATAATACCATAGATAGCATTCATTATACTACTACCATCTTTACCACTTTGCATAGCACTTATGGTAACTATTTGGTTTTTTAACATATCCATCTTAGATTTAGATATACTAGTATCTATAGATAAAGACAATAAAATATGTTTAAGTATATTCTAACAAATTAATATTTATATTAATTTAAAATGAATAAACATCCTACAATATGTCTAAATATGATTGTTAAAAATGAAGGTAAAATTATAACCCGATTATTAGATTCTGTACTCAATATAATAGATTGTTATTGTATATGTGATACTGGTTCAACCGATAATACTATCCAAATAATTGATAACTATTTTTTAGATAAAAACATACCTGGAAAAATAATACAAGAACCATTTATAAATTTTGAATATAATAGAAATTATGCATTAACATCCTGTTTAGGTATGTCAGACTATGTTTTATTACTAGATGCCGATATGGAATTAGTAGTTAGTAATACCTTTAGTAAATCATCTCTAAATAAAGATTATTATAATATTTTACAGGGCAACGAAGACTTCTATTACCAAAATGTTAGACTCATAAAGAATAGTAAAAAATATAAATATATTGGTGTAACACATGAATATTTATATGTTCCAGATACTTATAGAGGTGACCAATTTGAAAAAGAAGAAGTATTTATAAATGATTTAGGTGATGGTGGTTGTAAAGATGATAAAATCGAAAGAGATATTAGACTATTAGAAAATGCAGTTAAGGATGAACCAGATAACCCTAGATATTACTTTTATTTAGCTAATTCTTATAGAGATGGTAAAATGTATATAGAAGCAATAGATAGTTATAAAAGGGTTTTAGAACTTAATGGTTGGATTCAAGAAAAATACTGTTCATCCTTATATATTGGTGATTGTTATAACATTTTAGAAGAGTATGATTTAGCAATAAGATATTGGTTAAAAACAATAGAATATGATTCTGAAAGAATAGATGGCGTAGCAAATACAATGTCATACTTAAGAGAAAATGAAGAACATCTTATAACAAATATTTTATATCACAAATTTAAATATTATAATAAAACTATATCCTCAGATAAATTATTTTTAGATAGAACAAAATATAGAGATATTATAGAATATAATAATTCGATTTCGGCATATTATTGCGATGATCTAGATAGTGGATATGATTGTTGTAAAATTATATTATGTAATAGAGTATTACCGAAATATTTGTTGTATAATACTATTGTAAATTTAGAATTTTATACAGAATACTTATACAATGATGAAAAAGATGAACTATTTGAACTATATAAAAATGTAGATGAAATAATACAAAATAGTAACACGCTCCACCTTACGAAAGAACACTACACTATTAGAGATCTACTATTATCTCTAACTAATACCATAAGGTGCCAAAGTTAATTGATACATCCCTAACAGTTATATTAAATTTCTAATATTATAATAAATGTCTAAAAGATACGATGTAAAATGTAGAGAACAAAAAGGTCTCTTACAATGGAATGATTCTGGTGTGTTAGTATCCTGTGCTGAACCCAGAAAAGAGATTACAGACCCTACTAATATTCTCTTTAGAGCTAAGGATGAAATAGAACCATTAAGTGGATTATATTTTAGTTCTACTACTGAAGAACATGATAGATACATACGTTACTTCTCCACTATATACCCCAGTACTAGCAAGGAAATATGGGAGGCTATGTCAACTGAACAATTACAGAAAATATATGAAAACTTAGAAATATGGTATGATATTGGTACTGTTCCTAGTGGTAAGAAAACTACTAGAGCGGCATTTAAACCATTCTACAGAGTTCCAGAAAGTATTACCCTACAACAAAATGTAGCTCATAAATCATTTCCTAAAAACTGTTGGGTTGAAGTATACCACGCCGGTAATTTAAATACCGACTTCTACATTCCCTCGCAATTTTTTTCTGGGACCTATTACTATCCCGCTAGAGGCTCTGGTGTATTTCTCAGGCTTGGAAAGTCACTAATTGCTCCTAATAAAGTAGCGGCACTAAAGATGCTAAAAGTACCAAATGATGTTATTTTTCAATATTCTGGTAAGTCTTTTAAACGTTGGTTAACTAGAGAAGCTAAATATCTTAAAACACAAAATCCCGAATTACCTAATGAACAAATACTTAAATTAGCACTAGATACACAAATAGAAAAGATGAAAAATGGTAAAAATTATACTAGAGCCGGTAAAGAAAAGAAAGATATATGCTATTACGGTATTGGTAGCGAAGCTGATTCGCTATTAGCCTTTTCTGCCCTTCAAAAAGGTTATGATACTATTCAACTAGTTGCCGAATCGCAACTAGGTTGTGATCAACGCGGTGTGTTAACGGGTTTTGAAATTATCGATTTAAAAACTCCAGATGATTCGGCCCAAAACTTGAGTATGTATGTACCAGAAGAGTACCTATCGGATATGAGCGGCTTCTATAAAGATGAACAACATAAAAATACCCTAAAACCCGCCAGTAGTTCTACTGAAAAGTCTATATTAAGCTCTACTAAAAAGAGTAGCAGTAAAAAGTCTAAAAAGTTATCTAGTGACACTAAAAGTGCAACAAATAGAACTGATTAGAATTATTAGAATCATTTTATTTATTTTATTATCATATAATATAATGAATATTGTGAAAGAAGTACATTTAGGTTCTGGTACTTATGGTGATGTCTACAAGACAATTGATAGAAACAATGGTAACCACGTTGTTGCTTTAAAGGCCATGAAAAATGGTGAAGATGGTGATATCCGAGAAGCTACTATTAGAGAATTATGTAACACACAAAACATTGTTCATCCTAATATAATCTCTGTGGACCCATTAGTATACAATGATGGTAGTCGTCACTCCGTATATATCAATGAAGATAAAGGACGTATTGAACTATCACTAGAAATGATGGATGGTGATATTAATTCTATAGAAACGGATCATTTGACCAGTGTTGTACTTCGTAAAATGGTATATGATGTCACTAAGGGATTGTATCACATGCATTCAATGGGCTACACACACAACGATTTAAAACCCGATAATATACTGTATAAGTTAGAAGGTGGCGAGTATACCTTTAAACTTGGCGATTTCGGCCTATCTCAATACTTAGGTATTCCCTTTCCTGCTGAAGTAACTAGTTTTCTCTCTACAGCTAGTGTAAAAGCACCAAACTCTAATAATAGTTCATACTATGTAAAAGGCAATAAATATAACTACAATAGTGATATGTTTAGTCTTGGGGCAACAATGTTTTGGTTATGTATGAATAGATATGGTGTTAGATGGTTCGATTTTAGAGTTAGTGAAAGTGAAGTATTTGTTGATATTCGCAAACAAAACTTTTTAGAACAGGCTGGTAGATTAGAAAAAATGTATGGTGAGGATGGTTATGATTTTCTAGTTAAATGTATGGCCTTTAAATCTAGTGAAAGAATGAGTAGTAAAAAGGCCCTAGAACATCCGTATTTAAGACCACTTAGAGGTGGATTTATTGGTGATTTAGTAGCAAGACTATACAAACAACCAAATATGGTTGAAATTACGAAAGGTAATTACGAATTAGAATTCATGGATGACATGTACAATCTTTATAAAGATAGAAGAGTAAATTTATATTTAGATTTTGAAACAAAAACAAACGGCTTACTACAAAAACATATGTCTGTCATAAACGCTTGGATGTTTGAACTATTTGATAGATTTAAAATGCTCTCATTAGAATCGTTTCTACAGTACAACATAAATTTGATTCATTTATTGAATAGTAAAAAAATTGGTTTAGACAAGTTCCAAATAAATGGTATGTGTACATTTATCCTATGTAACAAATTATTATCTGGATTTGCCTCATCTAACATCTCCGTATCTGACTATATGTGGGCTACACAGAACATGTTTGCAGCCGACGATATTGCTGAAACAGAAAGAGATATATTACGTATATTTGATGGAAATATTCAAATTACGCCAGTGCTCTTTTTTCTAAACTATTGGTACCTTAAAAGTATATACACCGGTGAACGTAAAAAACCAAATGTTAATGTATTAAATACTAGTATCGCCGCTATGTTAGTTATCCTAGTTTCAAATAGTAAACCCGAATTAGAAAATGTGAAACTAGATGATTTAGCTAAATATTGTGTTAAAAAAGCATTAACTTTAGAAAACTACACAGATAGTGCTAATGTTTCCATTTTAAGTGTATCAAGTGATTTAGAAAGTGTATTAGAAATATGTATGGTTGAATCTAATATTTTTAGAGCTAACCTAGAACTATACTCTAATGCTAAAAAACTATTAAAACTCTAAGTATATTTTAGTGAAATTTGTATTTAACCTTGCTTCACATAAACACCCTACATGTAGGGTGTTTAGTTAGCAAGTGACGTTACTTTATGTGAATAAAGGTTAACTTTGGCACTTTATGGTATAACCATATTTTAATCATAATTCAATTAAAATATTAGTTATTATTAGAATCTATAGTATTATGGATATTACATATGTTCAAGAATTAGGAAAAGGGTCTTTTGGTAGCGTTTGGAAAATCCGCGACAATAATAGCGGTAAAGAAATGGCTATTAAAAAGATGAAATATAGTTCCCAGAATTTAATTAATCCTACCGATCTAAGAGAGATATCCTACACCCACAATTTTAACCACCCCAATGTTGTATCCACTAGTTACATCATAGGTTCTAATGGCAGGCATATTAGTTCTTTTATTGATAGAGAGGGGCAAACTATAAATACCGCTATAGAATTAATGGATGGTAGTTTAGAACACCTATTAAGAGGAATGGTTGATGGTACTATTGATAGTGATATACTAACCGAAGAAACTATGAGAAGTATCGCGCAACAAATAGTGGCTGGCCTATACTACATGAACTCTCGTGGATATGCTCACAACGATATTAAACCCGCGAATATTCTCTACAAAGTCCTACCTGATAATAAATTATTAATAAAATTAGCTGATTTTGGTATTTCAGAATATCTCGGTATTCCGCTGCCTGAAAGAGCTACTGGTAGTGGTGGTACAAAAATCTTTAAAGCACCTAATTCTATTGACGACCTAGTATATGAAGAAGGAAACCGTTATAGTTATAAAAGTGATATGTTTAGTGTAGGTGCTACGCTTTTATGGATATTTACTATGATAGTACAAATACCATTTGTACAGTTTTTAAAGGACGGTTTTGGCTATATTGATATCTCCGGTGCCGAATTCTCTGCAATTCGTGGCGATTTAATTACTGCATTTACCCAAGATGGTTATGATTTAATAATTAGATGTCTAGATCCTAATTCACTAACTAGAATTAGTAGCAAACAGGCATTACAACACCCATATATTCGTAATACTAAAGGAGGTGCTGTAGTCAATATGTTTACTAGTTATATTAATAGTATAATGAGAACACCCAGTATAGATGACTATTTAGGTGGTGTATATGAATTAGAATATTTAGAGGATATGTATAAAAACTACAAGGACACCAAAATAACTACATATATTGACTTATCGAATCATACTAATATTAAATATCAACACTTAGAACTTATACATAATTGGACATTAAGTACTATCAAAACGCTTCATGTTGACAATATGGATGCCTTTTTTACATATGTACAATACTTTTTACAATTCTTATCTAAGCGGCCTGAATTACCACTTAATAAATTACAATTAACTGGTGCTGTATCATTAGTCACTTCGGATAATCTATGGGCAAATGTATTTAGCTATATTAAACTAGATAAAATTGTAGAGGCAATGAGGGGCCTTTTTAAAAATGAACAAGTCTTAGAATCTCAATTAGAAGTACTAGATACTCTAGAATTTAACTTACCATTTGTTCCAGTTACATTCTTTTTACATTATTGGTACCTAAAATCTATATATGGTCACTCTAATCCTTCTCCAAATATAGCTATCTTAACTACTAGTATTGCTTTAATGACACTATTAATGACTAAAAATGATGATAATAGAATGATTGATATATCTGTAGATAATATAGCTAAATACTGTATACAAAAAGCTATACATATTCAAAACTATACAGATAAGGCAAATATAGGTATTTTAGCAGTACCTAGTAGCCTTAGTGGAATACTAGATGAACTAGTAACTACTATATTTGATAGTGGAGCGGCTAAGCGTGCTTCTATAGATGAATTAAAAGAAATAGTTATGAATGGTGAAAGTGAATAGAACTAATAGAACTAATAGAACTAATAGAAATATAAAATCATTTTAATAATAAATAATTATAAATTATTAAAGGGATTACAAAATATTAATGGATACTTCTAAATACAGTTGGAATAGTTTATTATTTACTGCCGATATTTTAGTACAACGGGGTGTCTTAGACGAAAATCAATTAGCATCAATAATAGATATAGTTGATCTGAAAAAATTAGTTAAATACAATAAATTAAGCCATGAATTTATAGAGAAATATGTAGTACCAAGACTGGACTATGATGACTATGAGGGTATAGATCTATATGATATAGAAAAGTATCAAAGTAGATTTGAATGATTACGCGGAGTGCCAAAGTATAATAAATAAAACCTATATACATTCCTATTTTAAGACTGTTTTTATAATTATAGAGAACTAACTAGCTGCTTACAGGCTTCTCGGAGGGCGAGGAGTTGCGTGTTGATGTAGTGGTCGTCGTGGTGATAACGGCTCTCGTACACGTGGTTGTTTAGCTGGATGAGCTGGTCGCAGAAGGTGTTGTACTCGTCGTTGGCTTTCCAGCGCTTGATGATGCCGATATGGCGGCCGAGGTCCGACGAGTTGATGCCGTCTAGCATGTCGGATAGGTCGTCCGACTTCATGTTTGCTACACTTGTGATGTAGCTGACGGCGTTCTTCTGCTGGTAAATCTCGTTGCTGAATGCAGGTGGGAGTGTCGAGTTCATGGCACTTAGTGATTGTGTTTTAGTCTAGACTAACAAAATTTCAATTTAGTATAATGTAGTAACTAGACTAGCTCTAGTGTATTGATAATACCTCTAGCCTCTAGATATTTATCTAATGTTGACTTATTTATAGAAGTTGATGTACAAATAGTGGGCTTTGATTGCTTTGGATGTCCTTTAATAACCCACATATCCCCACGTTTATCATCTGCTGGACGATAAAATAGATGGTCACAAACAGGATGGTTTTCAATGTCCCAATTATCTGGAATACGTTTAGGACACTTATCTTTATGAATACTGTTTTTTACGGCTCTTATCACCTTATATTCTGTAAATACCGTATCTTTATTTAATGCTTGTAGATGACACAATATTTCTTCGAATTTTTCACGGTCACTAAGAAGTGCCGATGTACGACTAGTTTTAGTTTTAATATTTCTAGCGGCTAATTTAGGATGATCTTTAATAAACCAGTAGCTACCATGGTCTTTATTGGCAGGTTTATAGTATACATAATGAGGTATTTCCTTTTTATCGACATCTTTAGCATTATCTGAACTAGAAGGTTTTTCAACCTTTACCAAATTTGTATCCTCTAATTTTTCTATAATTGGTTTAGAGGTATCCTTTTGTATATTGTTTGAAAATTGTCCTCGTTTGCCTCTAGGAGTATCTTTTTGTACAATAGGTAAATCATTTTCTAAACAATGAATATATTCTAGTAAAATATCAAATTTTTCTTTTGTACTTAATAATTTTGACCCTGGTGTAGAAAGTTGACGTTTACCACCAGATATTAATTTAGGATGACGATCAATAACAAATTTGTCACCTCTAGATTCTGTTTCTGGAACATAATAGCAGTATTTGGGAATTTCCATTTTACTAACGTTACTATCCTTCGGAAGGTTATCTTCCCTTTTTTTTCCAGATTCGGTTATTTTAATTACTGATTCTACAATTTCATCATTATCAATAGAATAATCATTTTTACAATCATAAATAAAATTTACTGTATTAGCATCAATTACTTCTTTAGGATAACTAGTTAACCGAATAATATCATTATATTCTTCCGTTAATCTAAGCCGTTCATCTTCATCTTCTTTATTAATACGAATACTGTTTTTTAATTCTGGATATTTTTGACATAACCATCTGAGATAATAAATAGCGGTCTGAAGTTTAATTCTTAGTGGTATATCTGTTCGACTAGTTGTCCTTTTGTAAAGTAGATTTTTTGGAATGTGTGTAACACCTTTAATTCTTATTTCAAATCTTTCACCACGGTCCTTTTCATTTCTATATATTACATGTTTTGGAATATCGTCATGTGTAATACCACAATCTTCTGGTAGTTCAGAAGTCCTATCCCGTATAAATTGGTTTTTAATCTGTTCTGATGCAGTTTTAAATTTAAGATTACATCTACGATCATCTCGGCGAATTCGATTTAAATGATCAATACTATATTTATCACTTGGTGGTTTTCCCATAACTACTTGATGAATAAACTCGGTATTATTATTAGTTAGACGAGGATAACCATTGTATACACCAACAGTATTATTAATAACCTTTTCTTTAGCCTCGGTGTCAATAACAAATAATACAGGCGTATTGTTGTTTAGCGCATAGCATACTGTGTATTTATTTCCATTGTGTTCTACATCTTGATGATTGATTTGTTTAACTTTATGTATTACCTTTTGTACTATTGTTTTGACTTTAGATACTTGAACTGATTTTTGGATAAAATTACATGGTAAGGCAACACCCTTTACCTTTTTAGTAAAACGTGCCGAATCTGACTCGGACTTAAAATCGCTAATCTTTAATATTGGTTTACGGCCTTTCGGTGATTTCTTTTTAATCGCTTCGACCTCTGTACTATCTTCAGCGTCTATAGTTTTTACATTACCGTGGAGTGCCAAACCCTTCGGGTTGGCAGCTAACTCGGGTTCCTCAGTGCCAAAAGTTTGTTGGCACTTTATGGTATCATTATTTGATATAGTTGAACTAAAATTGTCAACATCAATGGTTTTAACACGTAACCGACTATCAGAACTGGTAGAATCACCGTCATCTAAATCAATATTCTTCACAGGACACTTGGTCACAGACTTATTAGACTCCATATTATTTATATGTAATAATATGTAATTTATCTTTATATCAATTTCACTGCCACCAACCAAATACCAACCAAACCATACAGAAAGTTTAATTGGAATAGGCTAACCCTCCCATGCCACTCATGATACGAAGAACGTTGTAGTTTACGGCGTAAACACGGAGCTTCTTGTTGAGGCCCGTCGAAGCGATATCGGGGTGAACCGTGAGGAGGAGCGTGGCGTTGTCAATGCGCGACATGTTGCACGTGCCCGACGGTTGTTGTTCTTCCGGCTTGAGGGCAAACGAGTAAACGTTGATGCCAGGCGAGTCCGGAATGTTGGTGTGGTGTTGGTACGGTTGAACGAGGTTGAAGTACGTGCCCTTGCGTTCAGAGAATCTGTCGTGACCGTTGAGGAGGAGCTTAGCGGCCCAGACGCAGTTGGCGGCACCAGGGCCACCATAGACGTGGGGGTACGTGAGGGCACCGTTGGCAACAGCCGGCGTGAGGTTGGTACTAACAATCGGTTGAACGGGCCAGCCAGCAGCGAGTTGGGCAGCGGTTTGACCACCCCAGGCACCAGTGGGTTGACCTTGAACGGGGTTTTCCGTGTTGAGGACGTTGTAAGCCGTGAAGCCGTTGTATTGGTTCGTCGGGTTCGATTCGCGGCCGTAGAGGAGACCAGCGTTCGAGAGACCAGCAACGTACGACGTGTCCGTGGGGAATTGGTTGTTCGACCAGACGTTGATGCCGGTGTCGTTGTAGTCAACAACGGGGCCGTTGAGGGCGCGTTGCGTCGTGTAGTTACACCATTGGTTGGCACCGTTGTCAACGACGTCTTGGCGTTGGACGACCCAGACGAGTTCCTTGACGGGGTGGTTGAAGTTGAGGCGCGACTTGTACGTCGAGCCCGTGAACGTTTCTTCACCCGTGAATTGGAGTTGGTCAATGAGGTATTCGTGCGAGACTTGGGCAAAACGGCGACGTTCGTCAGTGTCGAGGTAGATGTAGTCGACGTAGAGCGAAGCGTTTTGGAGGTTGGGGTTGAGCATCGACGGGATCGGCGATTGGTCCGTACCACCGACAATGTAGCATTGAGCAGCGCGAGCGAATTCAATGTTGATGACGACTTCGTGGTATTGGAGAGCAATGAGCGGGAGAGCGAGACCCGGGTTGCGGCAGAAGAAGAATTGGAGAGGAATGTAGAGCGTCGTTTGGGGCTTTTCGATCGTGCTCGACGACGTAACCGGGGCAGTCGAAGGGGCCGACGGCGTACCTTCGTTGACTTCGTTCGTCGTGAGCGAGAGCGTGTTGCCAATCATGCGTTGGTAACCAGCCTTGAGGCCCGGGGGGAGCGTGAGTTCGTTGAAGATTTCGAGCCAGTCACCATAGTGGAAGTCAATACGTTGACCACCGATTTGGAGTTCAACCGTGTTGATGAGGAAGTGACCGAGCGAGTCGATCCAGCGGAACGAAGCACCCGAGATCGATACCGACGGGATATCGACTTGGAGGTAGATACGGTGGATGAGATCACCGTTGCGCGAAATCGTGCAGCTGACGCGCTTGCCGAAGTCGGCCGTGCCGTTGAAAGTTTGTTGAATAGCTTCCATGGCAAAGTTAGTGTGGCGTCTGTAGACGACCTTGAAAACGCTAGTACCCCATAGTTTCCTATGGGGGCTAGACTATACCTTAAGCCTATATTAACTATCTGTACACATTGTTAATAAAGACCCACTACCATCTAGTCGTTGAACTGCATTCATATCAGAGAGTTGATTTAAATATTCTAATGCTTGTTTATATTTTTCTTCAAGGGAATATTTTTTACTTGTAAAATGTTTGTTTTTTCCGTTAGGATGATTACAAATACTATATCCTTCGGCTTGATAACATTCTGGTCTAGCTTTTAAGTATACCATATACATCGGAAGGTCATTTTGTTTGTGAGATTTACTTAGATTTAATCTATGTTCATAAGACAGTTCTTTACTATAAAAGTGATGTTTTTCACCAGATTTAGCTATGCTAATTTTTTTCTTGGTGTCATCAGTTCTTGGTTTACCAAAATTAGGATTATTTTCTCCTATTTTTGACTGCCTCATCTTCTCACAACTTTCTTCGCAATGTTTTTTACCTATTTTGCCACCAGTTTGAATGTTATAACCATTTGGATATAGGGAATTATATTGTTTAATATAATCCCTTTCTAATTCATCTAACATGGAATATTCTGCCTCTATCAATACTGATATTGTAAAGTTTTCACGTGAATACTTACTAATAGCATTTTTTAAAGCAATACAACTATTATAGGGTTTACAGTGTTCTTCCCATCTTTTTTCTAGGGTTCTATCTGTTTGACCTATATATAGTTTTCCATTAACATTGTTTTTTATCAAGTATATTATACCCATTTTAATATTTCAAACATTAAAAATATTTCAATTCTCTAATTTAGAACTTGGCTGCTGATTGCCCATTTTGCTCATGAAAGCTCATCATTTAATTTGTTACTATACCCAAGTTTTTTCTCTTGGCCACTAAGGTGTTTCCATCTTAGCTTAGTATTAAATGCTTTAGGGGTTTCCAGCAATTTGATAGTGTCGCACTATTATATTAATAGTACTAGCAACTGTTTATTACAGTGGGCGGAAACTGTAATGTGGAAAACTAACCGGTTTACTTCTAACATATCCACATAGTTAGAGCGTGTTGCTTTTCAACTCTTTATTCAAAAGTTATTTGAGGATTACCAGTACAATCCGACGTACCTTTCTTTTCAGAAAGGGTTAGACTATATCTTAAGACAACTATACAGTTGATTTGCCATACTTTTCTATAATAGAATCATATGGTTTAAATAACACTATATAATCATCCGAAAACCATTTAGTCGTTGAACCTTCTTCTTTAAAACATATTAACCTTTCTTTTATACTTTTTACTTGACTTTTATCGATGGTACATTTTTTAGAACAATTTGTTGATCTTTCTAGAGGAACTAGATTAGTCCAATTCCAACAAATCTTCTTTTCTGTCTCATCATTTAAATCGAAACAGTTCACTGGAATTACATGGTCTATATGCCAATATTCACCATAGTTATCCCAATTCATCTCTGGAGTAAAAACACTTTCAAACCATTCCCTTAAATATTGGATTGGACAACCAATATAGGACATTGTCGATGTTTCTTTATGTAATACTGCTCTTAACCGGGCGGCTAGTGATTTCTTAATACGATAATTCATATTAGATTTACTCTCATTCGCACACCATTTGTTTTTTTCGCTTTTAACAAAAGCCGGATAACACTCTAGACAAACCTTTTTCTTATAGTTTTTCTTTAATTTAGAGAACTTATTTAGTGTTTTTTCTACGTTACATAGACTACACTTAAATATAGCAGTTTCTAAATGTTTCCTTCTAAGAGTTTTCTTTCGTATCTTATCCATTTCATTTAAGCAGCCCTTACATGTATTAGAAATCCTACCATTAGAGTAGGTTCTAAAACCTCCATTTGATTTCTCGATTCCACATTTAGTACAAGTATTATTTTCCATTTTTTAAAGTATAATAAGATTAGGTTTAATTCAATTCATTAAAGAAGCTTGGATGCTGATTGCCCACTTCGGCTCATTGAGAGCTTCATCATCTACATTTTCACTATACCCAAGTTTTTACTCTTGGCCACTATCTATATCACTATGATAGTTTAGTAGTAGATGCTTTAGGGGTTTCCAGCAATTTGATTTTCTCACCAGGGTTATTCTATCTAGTCTCATAGAGTCTAAATTCCCTGATTAACACTAATGGGTTCATATAGAACTCCACATAGGGGGTTGTAGATACCTTATTTTTTCAGTACCTCCCAGTGTTTTTCTACCCTACTGGCTTTTAAGGTAAACATCTTGCTAAACCAATATAGTTTCCTATATTGCCTGACTATATCTTATGAGTCTTTTTTTTTATCACATAGTCGTACAACTATGATTTAAGACCCCGAATGCCATTTAGTCGATGAACTGCATCCACACTTTTTAGAAAAAAGTGTAAGTCAAAAACAGATAAATCTATAATCAACTAACACATTCTAAAAAGTTTCAGGACTTGGCTGCTGATTGCCCATTTAAACTCATCTAGAGCTACATCATCTATATTTTCACTATACCCAAGTTTTTCTCTTGGCCACTAAAATGTTACCATTTTAGTTTAGTAATAGATGCTTTAGGGTGTCCCAGCAATTTGACATTCTCGCACTGTTTTAAACAGTACTAGCGGGTTATATAGAAAATGAAGTTTAACTGGGGGTTGATTAAACTTTTCTCATCTTCCTAGATATTTACACAGGTTTATCTAATAAGGTATATCTAGAACCTTACTAGCTGCCCACTGTTGGCGCCCAAGACGTAATTATTCTAAGCACCATAAGCTACTAATTGCATTAAACCACCGCCCATTTCTTTTTTATACTATAGGATAAGAAAATAATTTTGGCAAAACGCAATTAATTAATAATTAATTATTTTAAAACTAATTATTATTTTTTATAAATTTTTAAATCACACTAATTATAGACCAAATAATACCTATTACTTCTAAAAATTAGGTTCACCTAGTAATATATCGGCCGTATCGTAACTTAATTTATCGGCAAGTCCAGAAGCACCCCCGCTCATACCCTTCTTGGCAGTTTCGCTCATCTTAGCTATTTTAGGATGAAGGGCCGTATTTGTTAAGATGTATACAATAGTACCTGTCACGATACTAACTAGTAAAACATTCTTGGTATAGGTTCTTCTATGTATAAACTTTCTTGTTATCTTTGCGTCTAAATACATGAATATCAAAGTGGTTAGACCGGCTAAAAATGCAGAGAAATAGGGATTTGATAAATTATCCGAAATCCATCTAAATAAAGACGTAGAATCCATTTTTATTATTAATTACATTTTTTTCTAAGTTTACAATCCGCTATTAGGAGAATAAGGAAAACCATTTAATTAAATCTCTTAGTATTTTTAAATAAGTTAAACTATGGGTAATGAAGTATCAGGAGAAGTTTCTAGAGAAGAACTAGATGACATTCGGCGTAAACAACGGCAACTCGAAGAACAAAACGAAAAAATTAAACAACAACTTGAAAAAGAACGTCGTAAGAAATCATCGACCACTAGTAATACTAGTAATACTAGTAATACTAATAGTTCAACAGTAACTAAAAAGCCACTAAATCACGCCAAATCTAATCAAAATCAATTACCTAAAAATTTCGCAATGCCTAAACAGACACAAAAAGTCCAGGTTACACTAAATAATACTAATGTCCAACTAGACCCTTATACTATATTTGGATTAGAACCAGATTGTACCACAGATGACATTAAGGCTGTCTATAAATTACTAGTTGTTAAATATCACCCTGATAAATCGGGCTATGATAGTACTAATGAATTTAGAGCACTCCAAAAAGCCTATGCCTTGCTCCTTAGTATTAAAGAAGAAGAAGCAAAGATAACCGGGTTAACTACTCAAACTATAGAAAGTAAAAAAGAAGAACGTAAACAAGTAGATGAACATGTAAACAGAGTCAATTATAACTTTGAGCCAGCTAGTGGTCAAAGATTTGATAATAGAAGATTTAATGACATGTTTGAAAAAACTAGATATGTAGATGAAGAGGAGGGAAATGATGGTTACGCCGATTGGCTAAAAGAAAACGATAGTGAACAACAACCAACTATATCCTCCTATACTAAAGATGGTTTCAATAGTACATTTGAACAATACGCTAAGAAACATTCTAGTGGCAAACAAATAACTAAATTCATAGAACCAGAAAGTAATTTTAGTTATAATGGTAGCTTTGATACCTTAGGGGATTCAGTACAGGACTATGGTAGTGATGGAAAATATACTGACCTAAAGAAGGCCTACACACAGGCAAATATCCTACATCCAGGTGAAATAAAGCCCAGAGAACAATATACTAGTATAGGACAATTAAAAGCAGCTCGAGATGCCCCTGTAGTATTAGACAATGATGAACTAGAGTTCCTAAAAGTTAAGGAACAACTAGAAATGGAGGCAGAACAATTGCGGGTAAATAAGTTACGAGAAAAGAACAAACGTATTGATGAGTTTTATACTAGGGTTCATGGTAAAGCACTAGAACTACCTACATATAAGAGAAAATAGGTACTTTACTAAAAATCTAATTAAACAATATTATAGTTGTTTAATTAAATATATAAATAAAATGATTTTACTAGGGATTTCGGGAAAGTTAGGTGTGGGTAAAAACTACATCACCGAAAACTATTTAGTTCCAAAACTAATAGAGCATCTTTCAAACCAACATGTACAATATGTACCATATTTTTTCTCTTTTGGTACACAGGTAAAGGTCGAGTTATATTCTAGAGATACTGGTGATTACTTAAATTACAATAATCTTTTTAATAAAAAAACCAAATATTCTAGAACCTCTCTGCAACAATATGCAACTGAAAATGGCAGAGATAAATACAGAAAAGACATGTGGATACGTGCCATAGATATGTGGATAGGAGTACAAATGAGTAACTTAGAAGTAGTTAATAAACATCTAGTTAGAAAAATAGTACCTATTTTTGTTGTAGAGGATGTACGGTTTGAAAATGAGTATCAATATATAAAAAGTAATAGTGGAATACTAGTTCTTGTAGAATCAGGCTACAGAAATTTTGAAAGGATACTTCAGGAGTTTGCCGATAAAAATGATGAAACTATACACCAATCTGAATTAGGCTTAGAAAATCTAGAATTTAACCTAAGGATTAATAATGACCCTGTAAATATTGATAGTATCGAATTTATTATAGATGAATTTATAACTGATTTAGTGGTTCAAGTGAAACCACGTGAAACTAAATAGACCTAATAGGACATCTACAAACAGGTATTTCCAAGCATTAGTGTTACCCGTCATAGCATTATAGGCGAATAGGGTGTATAGTAGACCATGAATAGGTCTTAAATTATTCCACCAGATACGTTCACCAAATACTTCAGCACCAGTTTTTCTAGAACCAGTTAGATAGATGTAGAAAAATCCCATTGCAGGCAGTAGTGCCAAGTAACCTAAATAGGGTAATATGTGTGGTTTAGCATTTTTAGCAATAAGCACGAAAAGAGTGCGAACACCTATACAACCAATAAGAAATAATAATATACGCTTTTGCTTTGTAGTTAGCATTTATAGTATATTAATATTTCTTTTTTATTTTAGTGGAATATAAATATGTGCTACCGTGGAGTGACAAAGTTAAGCCACCCAGAGGGTGGCTGATCTGTTATACTTTATTGTATTAGTGTTTTTCTAATATCTTTTTAGCTACTTTATTTTCCGGATGGAGCGTTTCTAGTACCATATTGTTAACACGCATTAACCCATGTTTCTCTAGTAGTACATTGTAAAGTATGTCTTTACCATTGTATGGCATAGTATGTACTCCATCTAAACGACCTACAAAGTGTTTAGACTGTACCAATTTACCTTTATATAACACCTCGTGGCCTGGAGTCATTATAGTACGCTGAGAAGGACAATTAATAGCAATAGAATTCTCCTCAAATACAATGAGCTGCTTCTCGGGCGTAATGGTCTTTGTAACAGCAACGATACGTTTATTGGCAATAGTATGCTTATTAGTATCTATTTTTTCAATGGGTACGACACCTTGATCAGTAACAATAGGTGTACCCGCAACTAAACAAATTGGTTCTGTAGTTGTGGTTGTGGTTGTATATTCATATATAACAACTGCTGGATTTGCAGCATTCTGTGCAGCAGTGGATAAGTCAACTGGTGTAGTCCAGGTACCAGTAAGAGTTTTAGTGCTGGCTTGAACTATACTTTTATCACCGGTTAGTCCAACCCTATTCCATACAGCTATAGCATTACCTAAGCTATCCATAGCAACTTTTGGTAAAAGAGTAAATTGTCCAGCAGCGGATAGGTCAACTGGTGTAGTCCAAGTACTAGTAAGAGTTTTAGTGCTAGCTTGAATTATATTGTTGGTACCATTATATCTAAGCCACACAGCAATAGCATTACCTAAGCTATCCATAGCAACTTGTGGATTAGAATCATCTCCTCCAGCAGCGGATAAGTTAACTGGTGTAGTCCAATTACCAGTAAGAGTTTTAGTGCTGGCTTGAACTATACTTTTATCACCGGTTCGTCCATACCTAGTCCATACAGCTATAGCATTACCTAAGCTATCTATTGCTATTTGTGGAGGATCGGCACTTTGTCCAGCAGTGGATAAGTTAACTGGTGTAGTCCAGGTACCAATAAGAGTTTTAGTGCTAGCTTGAATTATATTATCTGCACCATTATATATCTGCCACACAGCAATAGCATTACCTAAGCGATCTATTGCTATTTGTGGAGGAGAGGGAATTTGCCCAGAAGCAGATATGTCAACTGGTGTAGTCCAAGTACCAGTAAGAGTTTTAGTGCTAGCCTGAATTATATTATTGAACATATTCCATACAGCAATAGCATTACCTCGACTATCTATTGCTATTCGTGGATAAGAATGGTTATATGTATATTTTTCAACTGCAGATAAGTTAACTGGTTTAGTCCAAGTACCATTAAAAGTTTTAGTGCTAGCCTGATTTATATTATCTGTACCATTTGAACTGCTCCACACAGCTATGGCATTACCTAAGCTATCTATTGCTATTTGTGGTAAAGAAGCAGTTGATCCAGCAGCTGATATGTCAACTGGTGTAGTCCAAGTACCAGTAAGACTTTTAGTGGATGCTTGAACTATATAATAACCATTTTTATATACAGTCCACACAGCTATAGCATTACCCTGATTATCTATAGCAATTTCTGGTTCACCTGAAACAGCAGCTTCTCCAACAGCTGATAAATTTACCGTACTGCTTACGCTGTCTGTAATTGTATTTGCCTGAACTGTAGACAAACGTGAAGACTCACCCAGCCACACCGTAATAATTTGTAAAACCATTTTATATATTATTTGGTTAGAAATTTATTTAACATGTCGCTCTAAGGTATAAATCCATCCTTAGATACTTTTAATGAACAAGCCAGTTCGCTCGCGCGAACTGCTGTTCATTAAGTCTAAATAGACTTAATGAACAAGCCTGGGTGTTTTTCAAACACCCAGCTGTTATTAAAAGTATCCTTAGATACTTTTAATAAACATCCAATTTAGTTCTTTACATATTTCTTTCCACATTTGATCCTGTTGGTGAAGTTTTTCGCGGCTTTTTAGTAGAGGAAATCCTTCTTTTAGATGGTCTAGTCCTAGTAGTTCTACAAATTTATGTAGTACATAGCTATAGCTCAAAAAGTTTTTGCGGTTTGGAGGACATATTTTCATAAAAGGTGCTTGTATCTCTTTAAACATATGTCGTAGCTTCTCTTCTACCTCCTTGCTGATCAATGGTACCTTTTTATTTAACTTATTTAGAATGTGTGGTATGTGTTCATAGTATTTGTTTAGTTTTAACTTTTTCAAATACTCTCGAATTTTAGTGTGGTTTATTTTATTTAAGTCTGTGATTCGCTCTTTCTTCATTTCTATTAGGATTAACTGGTATATTTCAGATGGTATTTCAGTAGATTCTTTCGCTTGAAACTGACTTAGCCACTCGTTAAAATGGTTTATACGTTTATAGGCAAAATAACTTACCTCTGGTGGTGGCTCTCTAAAACTCGGTTTTTCACTATCTATTAATATATATTCTGTCACACCACATTGGTTACATACCTGTAGTCCTTCGGAATGTACTAGTGTTAAACTAATATTACACTTAGGACATATCGCACTTTGTCCAACTTGGCTCTTTTTCATAAAGATGTCTTTTTGAATAAATGTTTGATTGTTTATTAGTTTGATATATTTATCGTATAGCTCGGCTTTTTCAAACCCCTTTTCTTTTTCGATAAAGTCTGTTATTTTTGTCTTTTTAATAGCATTTTCTAGTGTAGCTCTTTTTATATTTTCGGAACTAGCACTATCTTCAGTATCATAATCTTCCTCACTGGAACTGGTTTCGGATTCTAAATCTTTAGCAGATTGGTACTCTTTTTCTAAAGTATTACTACCATCATAATAATCGTATAGAAGGTGACCAGTTTTTATAAAATAGTCATTTAGATGTTCGTTGTTTTCTATCTTGTCTATTTCACCTTGTAAATAGTCAATATTCTCTTCTATCCTATATTTTTCTTTATAAATATCATCATCTAGTATATCTATATTATTTATATCTACTGTAGTATTTCTAATCTTTTCTATTAGTTCATTTAGTTGATCCTTACTTTGTTTTAAAAATCTTTTAAGCTCCGGTAATTTATCATTAATAGATTCAATATCCTTAATCATTTCCTTGTGTTTAGAGTCTAGTGTTTCTAGGATTTGACCCTTCCTTTTTTCTATTTTTTTATTTTTTACTTTAAATGTAGCACTCATTAAATAAATATATATAGATGTTATAATCTATATTTATTTAAATCACATTGTATTATATCTCTCTATAAGAGATTTACTTGCCAGAAGGCTGTAAATCTCTATAAGAGATTTACTTGCCGAGCTTATCCTTCGGAAAAGCCGAGGCTGTAATTTTTACAGAGTTAAAATTACTTGCCAAAAGGCTGTAATTTTTACAGAGTTAAAATTACTTGCCAAAAGGCTGTAATTTTTACAGAGTTAAAATTACTTGTAATAGCAGGCGTGAGCAACTCTGCGTAATTCCATTCTAGTATCCATACCACCGCGAACCCAGCCACCCTTATTTATTTTAGGAGGTATGATGTGTTGAATACATTGAGGATTATTTTCAGGGGGTAAGTAGTTAAATCTGTATTCCGACATTTCTCTTTGTACACCACAGTTAATCTTAACACCAGAGTTGAAGTTAGCAATCTTAAGCATAGTTTCGGCATCTACAATAAGCGGACCACGACCCTTGTAGCCAGTGTTGTTATATCTGTCCTCTAGGTGGTGTCTACCTTTACCATGTGTCAATCTATCAACAGTATTTCTTACTTTACTATCTTTATCAACTAGGCAACCATTTAGTGAAACCCAACCATAACCGTCTTTAGTGATAATCGGAGGATTTTTGTAGGATAAGTCACGAGCGGACTTGGCACCACATTCAGTTAAATAGTTTTGTACTGGGTAATAACCAGCATTCATGTCACAATATGCTTCGCATTTTTTACTAGAAACACCATTCCATGTATTAGTACTCATTTCTAATATATCATATTATTTTTTTCTATTCTGTATTAAAAATAATTGGCTTAATTTATTTACAAACTAGTGCGTTCTCAAAATCCAATTATTTTGTTTTTTGACGTTAGAATATGTATAAGTACATTATTTACTGCTCTGTATCTGCTGCCATAATTATTGCCTGTAAATATTTATATCAACATTGGATACGGCAAAATCACACCATAGCTAACCTTAAACAAGAATTGGGTCTACTTAATGATAAAGTAAAGCGCTTAGAACTTGAACTAGAACGCAATAAGAATTCTATCAGTGGTGGTGTTAAAATACCTATTGTCTTCAAGCCTATTGAAAACAGATTAATTACTCCTTCGCCTCCACCTAAAGTAATCCAACTTGTTAAAGATGAACCTTCTTTAGAATCTAGAGGTTCTAGTAGTGTAAAAGAAGAACTAGTTGCTATAGAAGAAAAACAAAATGCTTCTAAGGACTCGTCTAAATCTAACCATTCTGTAAAGTCTGTTCGTTCGATAAAGTCTAATATTTCACAAAAAGAACTAGAGCAAATGACAGCTAATTTAGAAAAAGAAATAGATAACATATCACTATCTGAACTAAATGGCGAAGAAGTTGAAGACCAAAATGCTGAACAGATAGTAATAGAAAAGTCGGATAAGGTTAAGAAGACCTACAAAAAGAGGAATCTTTTACCTGATGCTAAAGATTATAATAACGGTGAAAGAATCACTGATGAAAATGGTATAGAATACATCTGTGTAGTAGGAAAACGTGGTGGCCATTCATGGAAAAAACTATAAGCTAATCACTTATTGTCTCAAAAAAATAATACAAATATATATTAGATGATCATATATATATTGTATTTGCTCTTTATTTTAATTATACTTTATTGTTCTAGAAAAACCAAAGAACAGTTTGAAGATGCCGATGATAGTGATGAATGTATAGATGAAGACAACAAAATAGTACATCTCGCTAAGCCTATTAAAAAGACTAAATATACTGATAAAAAAGAGGTGTTTCTTATATATAATAAATACACCTATGATGAAGCAAAGGAAATCTGTAAATTATATAATGGTAGATTAGCTAATGAAGCAGACCTAGATAAGGCATTTAATAATGGTGCTAATTGGTGTAATTGGGGCTGGTTAGAGGGTAAGAAAATTGCCTATCCTGTACAGGAAAAATATTGGGAACAAGTAGAAAAGGTTCATAAAGGACATTGTGGACCTACAGCCGGTATTAATAAGCTTAGTAACATAGAGCCATCTAAAAAGTATAGTGTCAATTGCTATGGTATAAAACCCCGTAAATCTAAAAAAGATTTACTTTTAGATGAAGATTTACTAAAATCTAAAAATATGAATAAACTAGAGGACCGTATTAAAAAATGTAAACTAAATAAAAAAGAAAAAGCGGCAAAGAAATGGGCTAGTGAACAAAGGAAGAATCTTCGGATTGTTAGTTTTAATAAGTACAAGTGGTCTATAGCACACAATTAGTTTCTAAAAGTAAACATACTATGCTTTTTTAAAAATGAATCTAGCTTAAATTGTTTTTTAATATTTTTTTTACTGAAACATAATTTATTATTACTTAATTTTTCGACTTTCCAGCCATCCATAATGGCACTATAAATAAAACACATTTTAACCATAACCATCATAGAAGTATCTATTTCAATAGATAGACTATCTGTAGAAATATCCATATATGTCTACATTATATTTAGAAAGGAAAAATTCTAAACGCACCCAAAAATTGATGGGTTTTTAAAAATCCAATCAACTTAAAAAAACTTCTCCTAAGAACATAAAATGACGGACCTTGGGAATTTTCTAGACAAATTTCGCATCTTTAAGACGACTACAGGTGATGACAGCGGAAAGCCTGCCGAGAAGCCTACAATCACTAGTATAACTGGTGGTTCCTACAATGTAACACAAGACAACATGACTACATTCTATAACCACTATGTTAAAGCTTTTAAAGAAGGTAAGAAATTAACGTATTTAGAGACACCAAACCGTGAACTAGATTATGGCGTAGTAAAGGTCGATTTTGATTTTCGCTACCCAGGAGACAATGGTCTTGTACGTATGTATAACAGGGAACATATTAAATCTATCGCTCGTATATATCAATCTGCTATTAACAAGTATTTCGATTGCTCGCCCGAAAGTCTTACTTGTTATGTCACCGAACGTACAAAGCCATATAAACTAGAAGATGAAGACAAGATTCGTGATGGTTTTCACCTATTCTTCAACATTGGTCTACCGTACAATTTTCAGCACGTTCTACGTACCATGGTTATTGATGAAATTGTAGCAAACGACCTTATTGGTAATGTAGGTACATTGAACCCCATCCAAGACGTAGTTGATAAGAGTGTAGTAGAGACAGGAAACTGGTTTATCTATGGTAGCCGCAAGTCGAATCTAGAGCCATACCTACTTACTATGGAGATTGATAGTAATGGTGATGAGCTAGATGTCAGCCGTTGGAACATGCTAGACCTAGTAAAAACCCTTGGTATCCGCAAGGAAATCACCAAGGAAAACTATCGTAGTAAGGAACTAGAACAGGAAATTCGTGAACGCGCACCTATTAAACTAAAGACGAGCCAGCTTACAAAGCAGAAGAAGCTTGCTCTAGATAAGCAGATTTCTAGCAATATGTATATGCCCGAAAATTATGAACATATTAAGAGCCTGGTTAGTATCCTATCGGAGCATCGCCGAGATGATTATAGTCATTGGAAAGAAGTAGGGTTCTGTCTATACAATATTGACACGCGTCTTCTACCTTTATGGATTGAATTTAGTAAGCCTTCTCCTAAGTTTAAAGAGGGTGAATGTGAAATCAAGTGGAGCGGTTTTCACAAGGACACACTTGGTATCGCCAGTCTTAATTACTGGGCTAGGCTAGACAATCCACTAGAGTATGAGAAGATTCGTCGTAACTCTATTCGTTTTAAGATTGAACAGACTATTAAAAGCCCAAGCCACGACGATATTGCTCTAGTAGTAAAAGAAATGTATAAGCACCAGTTTGTATGTGTCAGTCTCAAGATTAAGAAATGGTACTGGTTTAATGGTAATCATTGGGAAGTGAGCGAACAAGGGTACTGTGTTCGCCGTGTGCTATCTACAGAAGTTGCCAATGAGTATCTCCGTTGTGTCAATGAGTATAATCAAAAGATTATGGAGTTGAATGCTTCCCAAGACGATGAATCCGAGAGTGGGAATGATAATATTATTAAGGCGCTTCAGGAGAAAGTAAAATCCGCCCAAGGTATTGTTAAAAGTCTCAGGACGACAGGCTTTAAGGACAATGTAGTAAGGGAATGTGCTGAAAAGTTTTTTGACCCAAAATTCTATGATAAGCTTGATAGTAACCTCTATCTTATGGGTGTACAAAATGGTGTGCTTGATCTAACTGACTCAAAAAACAAGAACATTAAGTTTCGTGAAGGCCGCCCTGATGACTACATTAGTAAGAAGTGTGATGTTAACTACATTGAACCCGATATGAGTGATCCGGATTTTCGCGAAAAGATTAATACGGTCGAAAAGTTTTTTCAACAAATCTTACCCAATGAAAGTGTGCGTAAATACTTATTGTTGCGTTTTGCTACCTGTTTGACTGGTAAGGATGATGAACGGTTTCCTATTCTTACTGGTACTGGTGGTAACGGCAAAACTATTCTCTTGGAGTTTCTACAAAGTGTATTTGGTGAATATGCCTGTTCTGTTAGTACTACTATCTTTACACAGCGCAGTGGGTCATCTAGTGCCGCTTCTCCGGAAATTGCTCGTATTCGTGGTGTACGTTTGGTTAGTGCCGAGGAGACAGAAGAAGGTAGTTCATTGAATGTAGCAAAGATGAAGGAGTTGACTGGTGGTAATAAGATTACTACTCGCCGTCTGTTTGAAGATATTGAAGAGTTTAAGCCACAAGCACATTGGTTTTTAGTCTGTAACAATATGCCTAAGGTTACTAGTGATGATGGTGGTACTTGGCGTCGTGTTCTTAAAGTAGATTTCGTGTCGAAATTCGTAGAGGATCCGAGTGACCCTGAATATGAGGACAATCCGTATGTATTTAAACGTGATGATCATGTAGGTGAAAAGTTGTACGAGTGCCGCGAAGCATTCCTTAGCTATCTATTCAACCACTATTATCTCATTTTCCTTCGCGAGGGTCTCCAAATCCCTGAGGAGATTAAGAATAGTACCAGTACCTATCGTAAGGATAATGACCAGCTCTATCAATATATGAATGACCGTATTATTAAGGTTCCTAATATGAAAAGTGTTATCAAGATTACTGAAGTACAAAATGATTTTCGGCAATGGTACAGGGATACGGGGTCTTCAGGGACTGCACCAACACAAAAAGAGATTAAAACATATTTAGAAAAGAATCTTAAAAACAAATATGGTACGGGTAAGGGACCCGGATGGCCTGGTTACGCATTTAAACCACGCGAAACAGATGATCCTGTCAACTCTGATGATGAAAATGAAAAAGAGTTGTAGGTGACTAGACAAATAATGATTTTTCTAAATTATATATTTAATTAACTAACTTAGTTAAATATATATTTTATAATTTTACTTTGGCACAATCCACGGTAATTTGTTGACTATTTACATTTCAACAACAGTGGCCGAGGCCTTACCCTTGCGCGGGCCACGGGGCTTGCCGGCGTTCGAGCGGGTCTTGCGAGCCTTCTTCGAGCTCGACTTGCGGGCCGACGACTTCTTCGACGACGTCGAGGTGAAGCGGATGTGTTGAGCGACCTTAGCGGCCGACTTCTTGTGGGCCGACTTGCGAGCCTTCTTCGAGGCCGACTTACGGACCTTCTTCGAGGCAGCCTTCTTCGAGGCAGCCTTGCGGGGACCACGGGGCTTGCCGGCGTTCGAGCGGGTCTTGCGGACCTTCTTGGACGACGACTTCTTCGAGGCCGACTTGGCAACACGCTTGGCGGGGGACGGGTGTAATTCCTTGCGGGCAGCCTTCATGGCCGACTTACGGGTGCTGGCCGACTTGCGAGCCGACTTGCGAGCCGACTTACGGCCCTTCTTCGAGAGCGACTTGCGGGCGTGCATCATGGCAGCCTTGCTACCCTTGTGCTTGCTCATGTTGAGGACTTCGGGGGCAACACCGATAAAGTCGTAGATGGCCGGGCCAGCACGACGAACACGGACACTACCCTTCTTGTTGCGCGAGGGCATACCCGAGGCATCACGGAGGACACGTTCCTTGCGGAGGTAGAGGTAACCCTTGTCCGATTCGGGCGAGAGGTGGCGAGCCGTGTTCTTGTGGGCGTACTTCATGTGGTACGACTTCGAGCGCTTGACGGCGGCCTTGTGCGACTTGCGGCCCTTGAGGCCGTGCTTGCGGTCGTGCGAGGCGGCTTCACGCATCTTGCGGTTCCAGTAGGCCGAGAAGGCCTTCTTGGCTTGGTTGGTCGAGATGCGTTGAGCCTTGGGGCCCGTGCGGCGAGCACGGAGCGACTTCATCTTGTCCTTCGAGACACCCTTGACGATGACAAAGCGACCCTTGGCATCACGAACAGCGAGAGCACCGTTCTTGAATTGGAAGACTTGCTTACCGTCCTTCTTGCCAGCATCCTTGACCTTGCCTTCGGCGAGGACTTGAGCATCCGACTTGCGGGCAGCGGCCATCTTAGGCTTAGCCGAGCCCTTCTTGCCCTTGGCACCACCAAAGATGCGTTCGAGGCGTTGACGGGTATCTTCCGTCGACATCGAGCTATCGTCTTGTTCCTTGCGTTGTTGTTGGCGTTGCTTCTTTTGTTGGCTCTTTTGTTGGCTCTTTTGTTGACGCTTCTTTTCTTGTTGTTCTTCCTTCTTGCCACCAAATAATTGGTTGTAGTATTTGTTGTTGAATAATTGGCTCATCCTTTTTATATTATAATGAAAGATTTTTTTTTGTATCAAAGAAAAATAATTTAAAAGGAACTAATTTCAAAATGCGTTTATTTTTTTAGTTTCGTGGCCTATAGTGAATTCCATGAACCAATTAACCCATCTACCTGCGTTTCAATAGTATCACAGATCTTGTATAGACGTTGTACATGTTCCTCCTTACTGTTTACACTGTCTAGTTTCATACGCAGGATAAACTTGTTCATCATCGGGTGGATAGTGCGATATCCGATATAATCATTCTCACCTAGCATTTCTAAACCCATTGTAGCAATTAAATTACCTAGGGTATGCATCTCACCCTCATACTCGAAGTCTAACATATTAGAACTGGTCCAACCTAGCTTGGCTATATTTGTCTTGATGTAATCCTTAAAGTCAGCTAACTTGTTTTTAATTATAACTAGGGATTTATTAATTACCTCACGAGGTGGCATGACACCACATGTTTCTAGGTAAAAGATAAAACCAGATGGATCACCATTTGTTTTCTTTACCCAATCACGCTCTTCCTCTAGTGTTACCTTATCATACTCAATACCCTCTAGATCCTTTTTGACCATATAGCGGTAACAAATTGTACTTACGGCTTGCCAGCGAGAATGTTCTTGGGCTTTACCCTTGGTTGCCGAAAAATAACCCAACAATTTTTGTTTTACATTTAGTTTAGTGATGAGTAAAGTATCTGTGAATATGTCCTTGGTATCTACCCAACCATCGCCTTTAGTATCATATACCTGTACATCATCTGTAGTGATTTCCATGATAGTATTTTGGTCATTTTCAATTGCTACATCCTTTGTATGTTTTTTAGAGATGTAGAAACGATAATTGTCTAGATTACTAATAGATTGATTTAGTGGAAGTAGAGAAATGCGATGGGAGATGTATTCATTATGGAGAGGACTAGTATTTTCTAGAAGTTTTACACTTGTCTCACCGACAGCATACGTTTCTACTTCTGCTAATGCTACGCGACGGATGGCGTTAGCCATAGAAATAGAAACGTTCTTGACTTCAAACTCGAGGTAATCCTCTGTCTCGTTAGGGCGAATAATAAACGACATGGTTGCTTATATAAAAAATATAGAATTTATTTCAATTTTATAAATTCTAATACTTTATTGTTTTATTTTATTCCTAAAATCAACCTAAGGAAATACATAACTATGTAGACTTTGAGTATATGGATTGTTTCTATAAGCATCTAATATATCAGGTTGAATACGCTCTGTGTAGTTATTGAATACTGTATTCTTCTCTTTAGTTATACTAGCTGGATTAGCCGTGGGAGGTAACTGATAAGGTACATCGCAGTTAGGCATATCCTGCTCTAAATCTCTAGGGTTCTTTCTGTCACTATCTATTCTCTTAACGTCGACATTTTGCATATCACCACCTGCCGCTAATTTTACTGAATTTTGTGTAGGTGCTCTACCCTTAGCTATCTCTTCCTTAAGAGCATTAGTCTCGGCGGCATAGGCAGCGCAATATTCCTGATTAGCCGTGACAGTGTGACCAGCAGTACCAGTATAGTTTTCTACTAAGGTTTCTTGTCTGCTAGTATACTTAGGATCAACTATAGTTACTTTATAGGCACCACCATATTGATTAGTATTCATACCACCCACATAGTCTTCAACCTTTACATTTTGTCTAATAGTATTCTTAGCCTTATCCTCTGGGTCCCATATTTTTACTTTCTTAGTTGCTACGGTTGAAATACCTTTATAGTTCTTTACCTTTACTACATCCTTCATAGTAGCTTCTGGCTTATCTTCTGGGTCATATACAGTTAAGGCCTTTCTAGTGCTACCCATGTTACCATTATTTGTATTATTTTCAGTTGTCTCCTTGATAGTCTTTCTAGCCTTGTCGTCTGGATTATAGGCCTTTCCTACCTTTCTAGTAGTTTTCAAATTACCATTCTTAGTATTATTCTCCGTAGTTTGCCTTACAGTCTGCTTAGCTTCATCTAAGAAGTAGGCCTTGGTCTTTACTCTGACACTCTTAAGATTCATAGGTTTAGTATCGGTAGCTGTCTTTTCTCTAATAGTTTCCTTGGCTGGACTGACATAGTTAGTTAATGCCTTATAGACAGAGTTAAAATAGCCACTATGTTCATTCTTTTCAATACCTTGACGGCGAGTAAGTTTAGCCGTATTGTCCTTTTTATCTATTAAGGTTGCCTGGTTCTTCTTAACGGAAACTACGGCTGGTGCTACATATTTAGATTCAAGGTTTTGACGTCTATCACTATTTTTGTAGCCAGCATTAGATTTACTCTTCTTAGCAGCAGTAGAGGTAGCATTACCAAAGAATTGCGTACTAAAGCTTCTAAGTGCTCTACCTAATAGGTATATGGGTCTGGCCATTTCACTAACAACAATTGCCTTAGCACCAAAATTACGTTGACCATCCTCGTTATAGACAACTAATTCTGGCAAGTTTTTATTTTGGTTAGGACGAGAGGTACCATTTTGTGTAATAGCCTTACCACTAACAACCGGTCTATCATATGTAAGCTTTGGCTTGTTCTTAGCACGTAATTCATTAGTAGTTTTAGGTAAGGCACGCACTGGATCTTGAAAACCAAATGTAGCAACTTCATTATATCCGAGATTAAGACCAGGTGTAACATAGACTTTTTCTGTAGGAGCTTCATTTGTTCTAAGGAGTGATGGTATGTAGCGGTCCAAGTTTTCATCCATTTTTTGCATGAATTGTTTATCGCCATAGACGTTCTTAATGTTCTTCTCGGGTACGAACATAGGTGCTATTTCTTGCTTCTGTTTTCTACTATAGTCCCACTGGCCAGTGTACATATTAAGTTTAGTTTCATTTACAGAAGGATCTACATTTTGTTTCATAGTACCACCAAAGAATGGTACCATGTTGTTATGGAAAGGTTTTTCACCATAGACTTGTTTAACACCTTGCTGACCTCCTTTACTTACATCCGCAAATTGTTGTTCTAGATTATAACTATCCATATCATCATCATTGTAGGACTTTATGTTTTGTGTAGCTGTACTAAAGGACACTTCTGGTGTTAATGGACTAGGATCAGAAAAGGCCTCTCTAACCTCTTTTTTAGATTTACATAGGTTTTGTACTTCAGAGTAACTTAGTTTTTTGTTATTATCATTACATGGAAAACCATTACCATTTTCATCTAGGTAACAAAAGTCGCTTCTAATACTATTTCCATAGTCACCGAACCCCTCTTTTGTATCACGTTTTTTTTCTCTTTGTACTTCATCCTTTGTATGACTTATTTGTTTTTTCTTGTCGAATAGGACATCTGGTGTGTATTTACCTACAGTGTTGTTATTATAAATATTTTGGGCTTCATCAAACTTAACTTTGCCTCTATCGTATATTTCATTTTCAACCCTGTCGTATTGTTCATAATCATAGGCATTGCCTCTATACATCTTTTTAGGATATTGGCGCTTTTTTTCTACAGGTTCTTTAGTACTATTTAAATAATAACCTAGACCCATTAAACTTCCTAATAGATATAACTCCATTATTCTACTATTCATTACTGAGAGAATATTCTTTAACTATCTACAAATTAATATTTATAATTTTATTGTAATATTATAATTTTCTCTTAATCAATTAGTATTACAAATTATGAGTATTCCTATGCCTATAACTTTCTTAGATGTACCGGAACTTACGGATAAATTACCACAAACTGCAGTTAATAAAGAGGTGTATAAAAAAGAGAATCGACTAGATGTACTAAGTAGGCAATATAAAGATTCTCATCAGGATGAACAAAAACGTACTGTATTAGATCTTACTATAAAGTCTGTTTTTCAAAAAATTTTATATACCGTTTCTAGTATAATAGAGGACCTTATAGATTTAGATGAATACACTGTTAGAAAGGTTGTTAGAGTATTTATAGAAGGTGATAGAATGGTATATTTTGGTATATTTACAGTACTAGTATCAGTTTTATTATATATGATTGCTATGTCTAGCTAACCCTATTTCTGTAAAATTGAATTAATTAATTTTAAAATCTCACAACTAGATAAAGTTATCATGACGCACCGTTATTCAACTCGCTACCAAGCCAAACTTAGTGGTAATAGTAACATTAGTGGATCTCCCGATCCATTCCACGATAAATATCTTAAATATGATACAACTAGTTCTGTATCTAGTGACAGTGAAACGGATAGTGATAGCGAAAACACTGACGATCTATCATCTATTGATAGTGATAGTGTTTGTAGCGAAGAAATGTTTTCTTATGAATCTGGTAGTGCTGAGGAAGATGTTGAAGAGGACGAAGAAACTGTTGCTGAAGCTAGGAATCATATCAAAAACCTTATTAAGAATGCCCTCCAGCCAACTAAAAAAGACTCTAAAGTAAAACGAGATGCTGATAGTGAGGAGACTGGTGGAAAGGTAATTAACCTCTTTTTGGGAGAGGATCAAGTTGAAGAGGAAGAACAAGAAGAGGATTATCTAGATACATTAACCCCCGAAGAGAAACAGTCGCTACTCCAGCTTGAAAACCAAATCTCAAAAATTAATCATAAACGTGTTCCACTACGCTATCAAATCCTGCGCTCTCACCTACCACTTGAAATTAAAGCAGCGGCTATTAAGCGACTCGAGTCTATTCAAAAGATGGATGACACATCTACAGAGTTTCATAAAATGTCTGGATGGATCGATGGGCTCTTAAACATTCCATTCAATCACTACGTAGACAATAAGATTTCTCTAGAGACATCTACACCCGAAGAGATTACTGATTATCTTGTTAATGTAAAGGATAAGCTAGATGCTAGTGTACACGGTCATGTAGAAGCCAAATCAACTCTTTTAGAGATTGTAGCTAGTTGGATTACTAATCCTACTGCTACACCTACTGTTATTGGATTACAAGGTCCTCCTGGTACGGGTAAGACAACGCTAATTAAGGATGGTGTAGCTAAAGCACTTGGTCGACCATTTAGTATGTTTGCCTTGGGTGGTGCTACAGATGCTTCATATCTAGAAGGTCATAGTTACACATATGAGGGTTCCATGTGGGGTCGTCTTGCTGGTATTCTTATGGAGACAAAATGTATGAATCCAGTCATCTTTATGGACGAATTAGATAAGGTTTCCGAGACGAAACATGGTGAGGAAATCATTGGTGTATTAACACATCTTATCGACTACAGTCAAAACAATTGTATTCAGGACAAATATTTTGCCGGAATTCCACTCGATTTCTCAAAGGCTCTCTTTATCTTTAGTTTTAATGTAGAGGAGAAACTCAATCCTATCTTAAAAGATCGTATCCATGTCATTCATACAGACAGTTGTACTCGTGAATCTAAACAGGTTATTGCCAGAGACTATTTACTCCCTAAACTTCTAGCAAATGTCAAATTCAAGAAGGGTGAAATTATCTTTCCCGATGAAACCATCCGTGAAATAATCGACCGCTATACTGATAATGAAAGTGGTGTTCGTAATCTCAAGCGGTGTCTAGAAAGTGTTATTATGAAACTAAACACCTTGCGACTGACGTCTCAAAATCCTAGCATTGTCAACTCGCCCAATTCACAGCTCATTCCCTACTTCTTGAATAACTATAAATTGCCAATGACCATCACTAGTACAGTAGTTGAGAAGTTGATTGGTAAGACATCATTGGCTAAAAAAGGTGATGAAAAGCACCTAATGATGTACCTATAAACTATAAATAAACTATAAATAAACTATAAATAAACTAAAAATATAGTAAAATAATTATATTTTTATTTATTTTTGAGGTACTACTTTGTTTTAGTTGCTCTTGATGAATTCAAGAAAGTTTTCAAGGTTTCTAGGGCCTTCAAAATAGACCTTCTTACCGCCCTTGAATAGGATGATAGTAGGGAAGCCTTTAACACCGTGCTTTTCGGCCATTTCAGGCTTTTCATCGCAGTTTACCTTGGCAATCTTTACACCACTAGGGGCGGATTGTTTAAGCTTAGCCCAGTCACCCATAACGGTTTTACAGTGGGGGCACCAAGGAGCATAGAAGAGAACCATCGAGTCGTGTTCCATGTTTTCAAAGTCCTCCTTCTTATCTTCATCGGCTTCAAAGCCTTCCTTCTTTTCATCTTCACTGTCTTCGAACTTTTCTATCTTAGACATTCTAAAACCATCGAGTTTAGGAACATATTTACATAAAAGGCAGTCTCTGTACATAGTACAAAGGATAACTAGAACGCAAAAGGCGAGAACTAGTTTTTGTTCACGATTGAAACGTTTAAAAAAATTAACTACAGATTCGAGCATTGTTTCTAATATAACTAAATATTTTTATTTTTTCTTATTAATATTTACATTGTATTTCTTCTTTATCTTACTTTCTTGAGTACTACCTTTAGTCAACTTGCTATCTTGGGTAGCATCATAGTATTTATTGTTGTGTTGCCAAAATACATCATAACCTAATCTAAAATTGTCATGTGAATCTGCTTTATACCAATAAACCTGTTCGTCTAGTCTATTACTACGACTACTCTTATGTATTACTAAACATTCATAGTTTTCTGTACACTGGCTAAGAGTTTCACAGAATATTTCAAAACTAGGAAACATACCAGCATAGTGTTCGTAGAGTGTCTTTCTATCTTTCATAATGTTGTTTCTTAGGATAAATACCCAATCTACATTAGAACGTAGATTAGGAGTAATACCTAGGGGGTACTGCATAGTTAGTATAAACAATAGTTTCCAGTGCCGACCATTCATAAATATTTCACGAATAGATTTATCCTTAACCCAAGTTCTATCATAGAGGCAATCGTCCATAAGTAAAATGGCGTTAGGATCAATACTAGTCATTTCGTTACCACTGTTTTGTATCTTAGATACAAGATCTTTCTGTCTAGTTAGTACATTTTCTATTAGTTCTGGTGTGTATTCAGGGTGGATAAAAATAGGTGGTATATTATCACTAAAACATTTATTGGCTTCCTCTGTAGGAGATATACAAGTAGCTACTGGAATGTGTCTATGGTGATATAACATATCTTTTACTAGATATGACTTACCTGTATTTCTAGCACCTATAAGAACTACAGTTTCATGGTCTTTAATCATAGACATATCAAACTTTTTAAGATCTAAATTAAAATCCTGTGCTTGTTCCTTTTTCGACATTGGTATAGTATCTATTTTAAAATAAGCAAAAAAATATTAAAATCTTACACACACTTTTAACGACCACCATCCCTTCGGGACGGATATGAAAAGTGTAGGTCAAAACTACACTTTTGTAAAAGTGTAAGTCAAAACTAGATAAATGTATTAGATAAATTTATGGTTACTAGTATGTCTAGTGTAATTCAATAAAATATATTAGAATATGTATAAATACTATTAGATGTATTAGGAGTTTGAGGAGATAAAATTTATAGTCGGTTATATCTTTTCTCTAAAGACCCTAATATATTTTATACATGTTCTAATAGATTATATTAGATTTCACTAAATAACTAGGAACTATTAGTTACTATTAGTAACTAATAGTAATCATAAATTTATATATATTTATCTATAAATTTATCAAAAATACATTTATCTAAGTTTTGACTTACACTTTTGTTAAAAGTGTTTTAGTAGATTTGGCTACCACGGCATTTGCTTTGGAAATCTAAAAAGTAGGCCATAAGACTATCACTTGCAGGGGAACCACCCTTTTGTTTCTTTTGTTGTTTTTTGTCTCCCGAAACTCTAGCAAGGTATTCATTTTGAACCTTGCGACCACCAGACATAACTATACCACCTTTAAGTGTATCTACATTTTGGTAGGCCGTATCGGTAGGGTAGCGAACTACTTCAGGCATATTGGTAATAGGGTGGGTCATGTTAAAAGAATAACCGTAACCAGCACCCTTTTGTTGCTTTTTCTTAGAACCACCGAGTTGCATAGTAGTACCAGCACAACCACAATCACCGCCTTTTTGTTGCTTTTCTTGTCTCTTCTTGTTAGCACCACCGCGAACTATACCACCATTTGTAGTCCACATACCTTCCTTGAGACCACACCCATAAAGATCTTTATTAGAGACAACATTGGTATTAACATCGGCACTGATAGGAACACTTACTTTACCTGGAACGGGGTAATCGTGAAATTCGGTTTGAAATGGGTAATCCATAACACCACCAACTTTTTTCGTGTTTTTAGGCATATTATCTATATATTTATATTAGATAATTAATAATATTGCTATATGTCTTAATATTATTAATTACAATCATTAGTGAGTGGTAAACTATAATTTCATGATTCTTACCAGCCAGCGCCAATTTCGAGCGGCTTTCTGCCAATATCGGGGTCGATGGTACTTTGTAACCAGGGCGATACCTTGATTTGCGGGTTGGGGATTTCCGAGCGGACGTTGTAGTTAGCATTGCGGAGGGTTTGACCAACGGTGTTGATACCTACGTGGTGACCAGCATCTAAGAAGTTTCTGTCCATGAGTTGACCTTGGCCAGTAGGATTGACTTGAGCCCACTTGGTGTTCATGTCCTTGGGGAGGAGGTCTTCGGGCTTGAGTTCCTTTTGCTTAGGAAAGCAACCTTCAAACGGGCCGGGGTACGAGCCAGTTTCGGTTTGAGCAACCTTAGCGTTAGGGTTGAGGATTGTAGATTCATTTACAGGGGCACCTTGCGAGTCACGGTATTCCTTAGGAGCCATCTTTACTTCGTGTTTTTGTTCAGTACTATTAGAATCCGTGGTAACAGTAGATTCAGTCTTGGTGTCTTCGTATTTTTCACGGAATCCGAGACTAGCTCTACGAGTCCAAGCAAAATAAACTACTAGACCAACAGCGGCAATCAATAGAATATTGTATATATTTTTTCCAGACATTGTTTCTATATTATTATTACATAAAATTTTTATCTGCTTTTCCTAAAAATTAATTAATCTTTTTTTGTAGGAATTTGGGGTTTTGGATAGGGATTGTTTTTAACTATATCTATGGCGGCATAAATAAACTTTATTAGAATTGTACCTAAATATTTTACTACATTTATAAAACTACTAGTTAAATCTGATGTACATTGAGTGGCAGATGTGTTAATACAATACTTATTTACATATAAATAAATAGTACTGGAGAAAAGAACTAATATCAACAAATTCATAAACATGTCTTCTACTAATATTATAGAGGAAAATTTAAGGACAGGTTACTTAACGATAATTATGTGTTAGGACTATTATAGGAATATTTATGTTAGTTTAAAGTAATGAGTTACGTACCTAAAAAAGTTTCACTAAATGACCTAATACATAAAAATGAAAAACGTGTTAAACAAAAACTAAATGTTAAAAATATGTTTTTAGAAAGGTGTCATACACGTATTGAGAGCCATAATAGTTTTGGACAAGAAGACTTACTATTCGAAATACCACCTTTTGTTATTGGACTTCCTCCATATACTAGAGAGGATATATTAGAATATTTACTTGAATCACTTGGAGAAGATGGTTTTTATGTAGTTCATATACCTAAAACATATTCAATCTATATCTCTTGGAAAAAGAAAGATATAGATAAAATTAAAAATAAACGTGAAGGTATCCTTACACTAAACAAGAATGGTTTTTTTGATAACCTACCTATTAATCCTCGTGCTGTAAAATAGGCCTTATACTCTTACCCATCTATATATACCATTCGAAGCCGGTTTACTTATATATTGATATCCATCGTTACCTAATAGTACTTTATCGCGGCATTCGTTGGCTGAATATGGCGGAGATGGGCGTTCACTATATTTCTTATTATTTATTTTTATACATTCATTTTCAGGTTCTCTTGGCTTAGGAGCAGCTCTTACTTTTGGTGTAACTTCTTTAACTACAATAGGTGATTTAGTTAAGGAACGACCCTTAAATTCTTCTAAAGCTATTAGTTTTTCCGTAGCTATTTTGGCCAACTTGTAATATTTTTCTTGAGCCTTTTCAGACTGTTTTGTCATTTTCTCTATCTGTTTATCAAACTTTTCAGACATAGCAAGTACTTCTTTTTTTGTTTTTTTCTCCGCAATAGCTGCCCATAAAGCTCGTTCTTTCTTCATTAGGTACATTTCTATTTCTTCAAGTGTATCTACATATTTACCGTCGGCATTCTCAGCATCTATTTTAGCCTTTTCTGCCTCTTTTTCTAAAGTAGCTAATGTTGTACTATGTGTTTTTACCTTAGTACCCTTCTTAGAACTAGAAGCCCTAGTAGCACTAGGAGGTTTAGCAGCACTAGGAGGTTTAGTAGCACTAGGAGGTTTAGTAACTACAACAGGTTCTACAGATATCGACTTGGGTGTATTGGATATTTTAGGAGATATAATAATAGGTTTTTTCGTTTTCTTATTATGTTTAATGATTTCTTTACAAATTTCTTCCTTTGTACTAACACTAAAAATAAATATATTATTATCCTTGGCAATTTGCTTTAGTTCATTTAGGGTATATTCATCCTTACCTCTACCAGTACCATTACATAACTTACCATTGAGATATAGCCGCGTCATTTATTTATGTATTAGATTTTATTTCTTTTTTTCTAGGACATATTTAGAACCAATAGGCGCCAACAGAAGCGGTGTAGGTCTACATTGATAACTAGCACCGGGTGCCTTTAAACCTTTAGTATTGAATACAGATTTATTACAAATAGCATTAGGAATTACACTAGATTTGCTAGCTTCAACACCCTTTAAACATCTACAATATTTTTCAGCAATAGCAGTTAGAAACTTCTTTACTCTATTAGAACCTCTAGTACCTCTTAGGTATTCTTCCATAGTAACTGTTTCATCATAGAGCTTAATCTTATGTATTAGTTCCTGTAGTTCTTTATCTGTTAATTTAATTAATTCTCTGGCATCGTGGACATCTAAATATTCCATTAACTTTTCTATAGATTCAAATGTCTTTACACGTGTAGTATAGCCTTCCGTAGAGGCCTTTCTATCAATTAATATTTTACATATTTCGGTCTTTGATGCTTCTTTAGGTACACTAATGGGTGGTGTTTGGCGCTTAGCTATTTTGAGTAAATCACCCTTGGTATATTCCTTATCACCACGGCCAGTGCCAGTACATAAGTAACCATTAAGGTATAAATCTCTGCTAGAAGACATTATATTTATATTTATTTAGAAAAGAAATAATACCACATATTCTAAATTAATTTCTTATTTAAATTTAAATGAATAATAATCCTAAATATAACTTATGTCCTCCTAGAATGGATGATGGTCGCCACTTTACGGATTACAGACCCAGATGTATTGTAGATAGTACTATCCGTAGTCAAAACCACATTAATAACAACTTTGACTACAGAATGTTTCTCATCAATAATGCCGATAAGGTTATCCAAAACTTTCGCTATGAAGCTGTCAAAAAGAATAAGTGCGAATCTTGCGACAACAAGAACGGTAGCTACAAATACCCGATCAATGTTGCTTTTTAGAGTGTAATAATCTAGTAATATATTTATAGTATTAATTATAAATACTATAATTATACCTTATAGTGCCAAAGTTTGACACTATGGAACCCGCCTCCTCTTTGACTCATTTTCTGAAAGAAAATGAAGGCGCCCAATCGCGAGAGCGATTGTTCGAGGAGGAGGCTAAGGATTGCTTGCTTGCTAAAGCAAGAGAGACTTACCCGCTTTAGCTGCCAACCCGAAGGGTTTGGCACTCCACGGTAAGTAAAGGTATTTAAAATAATTTACCCCATATACATAATAATGAACGAAATAACAGATAATATACTGGTTAATCTTAAGATTATATCTAAGATTGCGCCAAATAATAAGCTAAAACTATTAAACAATACAACTACAATAGAAAAAGAAGGTATTGCTAGTTGGCTATTAAGGTGGTATAATGGTGATTCTAGAGAAAAAACAGTTAATTTTATTAAAACCGTCGTATCCGACTCTATAAATATGACAAATGACATTATGAATTCTACATATATTAACAATAAAGGTCGGCGAACGGCCTATGAAGAAACAGAATTTACTAAACTACTTAGTACATTATCTTTAATAAAGGTTGAAATGAGTAATTCTAAGGCCGGAATTACTAATCTACAAAAGACATATGAACTAGATATACAAATTATTAGTCAATTAGAGGTAGTTATGAATAAAATAGATGGTCATTTAGGTATTATAGAGAGGAAACTAAGAGAGATTCAGACAACAGAAATTATTAGTCATCCCTCCTCTCCTATACCAATTGAACCTAAAGAACCTAAAGAACATAAAGAACCAAGAGAAAGAGAAGTCAGAGATAAAGAAATGCGGGATAGTCGAGAGGAACGATCTAAGAGAAACTAAAGTAGCTAATAAACACCTAAACGTGGAATATAGGCAGGGCTGTCTAATCTATACATTTCTACACGAAAATGACTATTGTAAGAGGGGATTTTAACTAAATCACCAGTATATAATTCATCGCAACCGATATCACTCATACATTCACGACCTTTATTTATAACTTGTACCTTGACAGTTTGAAAATTATCACTATTAGTGTAATATTGCCATCTGTAGCTACCAGGATACATAGCTCTACCAAATAATTGTAAAATATTAGGGTTCTTTTTAGTATCTACATTAGTTAAAATACCAACTGGTTGGTAGTCACTAGCAACACCTCTAGTAGGAATATTGACACCTATTTTAGCTTGATATCTTTGTACATTGTTATAAATATCAGTAGTAAAAGGGTAGCTTCTTCTAGGTTCTTCCATAGGATCACCTAAACGTCTAAAATACACTTCGCGTTCCTGTTCTTTTCTACTAATGTCTTCTATGATTTCCTTTTTAGCTTCCTTATAGGCTTTACCATCTTCACTATTTAACTGTTGTAATTTATTTTTAAGCTCGCCTATATTAGCTTCAAGTGTAGCTATGTTTTTTTTGTATTTCTTTTGGAATCGTTTAAGAGTTAAATAACGGCTAATGTTAGCACTATTATTGATATAAATATACATAAGTACACCTATGATAAAAATAATAGTGATTGTAAATCTGTCTTGTTTAAAACATACATTTCCACTAGGACAACTCATCTTATCTATTATTACATTATATAATTTGTAATAATAAATATTTGGAAATAATATTTGTATTTGTGTTTGTATTTATCTGCCACTAGAAGCTCTACCTGTAGGAAAGCTAGGTATAATTCTAGACATACCAAATATGTCATCATATAGACCCTCCAGTTTATTCTGAAATAGAGCCGGATGGTTTATGTATTGATCAAGTTTAATGTTATGATGTTGTGTCTCTATAGTAACACCTCTAGCATCCCACTCTTTAATATAGTCTTCTTTAACTTTACATTTGTTAATATCTTGTCCTGGTGTTACATAATTTCTTACCCTAGCATCACTATCTGGTTCTACAGCAATCTGTCGAGCCACTTTAACTATTTGTGGATATTTGTTACAGGATTCTAGTTTAGTATCACCGTTTTCCCAGCGGCAATCCATAATGTCTTTAGGAGATACAACAAAATCATAATTAGCGGCGTCTATACCAGTAATATTTAACTTTTGTTCATAACGACCTTCGCAGTAAAAAGGGTCAAAGAAGTAGTGTAAGAAGTAATCTATAGGCTTAGGACTTTGGGCTTTATCTATCTTAGCTACAACACCATTACTAGTAAACTCTAAGGGTATTTTAATACCATGATTGACTTGTGGTGTAGTTATATTACTAGGTCTAGTTTTAACAACACTAAGGACAATATATACCTTTTCAAAATTTTCATCAGTTACATTCATCTTCATACTTTGTTCAGAGTAGGGATTGAAATACTGAGAACTACCTTTACCGTTTCTTTCAACCATAACATCAATGACATTAGTAAATGCCAGATTCGCCTTAGAACTAAACATGTTGGCCACATGTCTAACCATAATTTCTCTAGGTGTATTAGGTGGAAATTGGAACAGTACATTAGCTTTATCTGGTAGTTTGCCACTAGATACAGTAGATTTAGTACATTTGTCGGGTTGGTCGTCACAAGGTGTTGGTGGGAAGTAATTACGGTAATAGGCATAACCTTCTTTTTTAGTTACTTTATATAGTATAACTACGAGTACTAAAAGAATAACAATTAGTACAATTGTATTTCTGTTCAGTTTATTATTAACCATATTTATTTAATATTAGAATTAAATATATCTTGAGGTTAATTAATCGTTCTATAGAATAATAATATTTGTTGATTATTATTAGATGGAAGATTACTATCTTGTCGAAGCTAAACAAGAATATACGGGATACCTTATATCAACATTAACACCCTCTATGTATAATGGGTTTAGAGATATATTTGAACAATCTAAGAGAATTGTAAATGGCAATAGTGTTTTTAAGAATTTTCAAATACTGATGAGTAATGTCCCTAACTGGAATAACTACATGTTAGATAAAGAAGTTAGTGATATAACTAAAGAAACTGGATGTGACTGGTTAGATAATTTAATAACTGCAGTATTTGTTAGTCATTCTAAAATACTAACATCTGTAAAGGTAGGCAACTATAGACCAAGAAATAAAAAGATTGATTTGAAAATCCCCGATACTACTAGTTTTATACACCAATGTTATGTACAGGCAGCTAGAGAATTTTACAAGAACCCAATGTTATTCCTAGATGATACTACTATGATTCGTCCTGATGAAATACTAAAGAACCAAACCTTAGCCCAATCTATTATAAAGGAGTCAATCTTGTCTACTATAAGAAAACTATTACCCTTTAGAAGTATATTGAATGAATATTTAACCCTAGAAGGTGGTAATAACACCATCATGATAGGTGGTCCTTCTACAGTCTCTAATATACCGCAACTGAAAACTATAGAATCCCCTGTACCAAACCCTTTACCTGTTATAGCAATGCCTGGGGTTAATACTAGCAGCAAATTAGATAGTCTATTAACAACTATTAAGGAAGAAAATAATCAGCTTGTCGCGACTCCCAACATGGTTGGGAGTGGTAATAATGTTAGTAGCGAATCAAGTAGTTCTATTAGTGGCGAGAAAGAAAGAATTACTAGTGGTCGCGAATTAAACTTAGAAGAACTAGAAGCTGAACTAGAAAAAAGCATAGATTCTATAGTACCTCCAGTATATGCTAAAAAAGAAAGGTCCCTAGATACAGTATCTGTTCAAAAAATGGTATCAAACATTAAAGAGGAATTTAATGTCCAGAAAAAGAATGTAGACTCTTCTATAGATTTAGATGAACTCTCTTTCTTAAAAGGAGACGCAAATGATTTAAAATCAATGAGCACCGTAGGTCAGTTAAAGGCAGATAACTTGTCATCTAAATCATCTACTATTGTAGGTGATCTAGTAAAAGTTAAACAGACATTTGATACTTCAGTAAAAAGTATTGATTTAGAGAGATTAAAAGAAGAAGGTACTGTCTTAAATGATACTACGGTACCTAATAAATTCTTATTAAACTCTATTACACCGACTGTTAAAGAAAGACATATGGAAAATATTAATTCCGCACAGATAAACAATAAATCTCCCCAAATAAAGAAGATTAGTATTAAATATAATGTAGGAATGCCTATGAAGAAAAACTATAATAATGGTGTTCTAAAGAAAAAGAAGCTAACACTATTAAATGAAGCTGCTGATTCTGATAGTAGCGAAATGATATTTAAATAATAAATAAGTTTATAAATATATAGATATTTATAAATTTAGCTTTAGTGTTAAACTAATAAGATTTCTCAAATCTTGTTAAACTAATAAGATTTCTCAAATCTTGTTAAACTAATAAGATTTCTCAAATCTTGTTAAACTAATAAGATTTCTCAAATCTTGTTATGGTAAGCCATGATACGTTCGTAGTTGTATTCAAGAGCAGGTTGAACATGTAAGTTTTTGTGTTGTCTAATGTTTTGGTAGTTATTGAATAGGGGGTCAGTAAAGACACATTCGAGTTCCGAACCAGTACCAGCGGGGCAGCACTTGGGCATCTTAATGCGTTGCGTGTCCTTGGGGAGACTTTGGTTAATATCAATAGGAGTGTGGGGTTCGGGTCTATGACAGTCCTTAGCAGCTTGTCTGTCGTCAACAAGGATTTTACCAGGGTGTTCTAACGTAGTTATTTCTTGAGGGTTTTGGCATACTTCATAGAAGATGTGTTGGCTAACACCAGTACCACGAAGGTTACAGGCAGGGTTAGACATGCGGGTTTCATCAGTCATGATGTTACACGAAGCCATGTGCTTAAGCGAGCCACCTGGTTTCTTACAAGGTAAATATTTACCTTTAGGATCTCTAGTAAGAGGTCTAGTAATACCCTTTAATTCACTTTCTACGTTGACTAAAGTATCTTTCTTGCTAATACTAACACCAGTGCCAATGTAACCGGGTTGTTCCGGTCTACATTCTTGGCAGTTGTAAAAGCGATTGGGATCTAGGCGGTAGAGAAGCGGTCCAGTTGTTTCTTTGATGTAATTCTTGTATTCATTGTCATCGAATTTAGTTCTTTCCCAAGAGCCGGCCATTTATATCTATATCTAAATATAACTTAGAAAATAAATAATTACAAACAATTTCAAAGAATTCCAACAATGTTTATTTTTATGGTTTATAATTTATTTTTTTCTCCAAAGCTCTAAATTCTTTATTGTAATTGTCATTTGTTATTGTAGACAAACCCTTCTCCTCTAATTGCTTTCTGTTTTTATATCTTATACCTACATCATTTTCAAACATATAATCAGGGTTCTTCTGTTTACTACAACACTTGTCAACAATTCTCTTTCCGCTTTTTTTATCTATACAGTTGTAACAATAAGGTAGACTGTTTTTTTCATAATTTCTATAACCTACTGGTACTAAACCTTTTGGTAATTCGCAATAACCATCATTATTACATTTCCCAAAAGTATTTGGATAGTTTTTATTTGCCTTATAGAATGGACAATCCTCGTCAGCGACACATCGTCTATCCCAGACACCAGGCTTTACTCTATTACCTATTAGGTCCGTTTCGGCCTCGCATTCCTTTTTAGTAAATTCTATTTTACCGAAACATTTGTAGTTTCTTTCAGACAATACACATTGTAATAAGTGTTTGTTTTTAATACAATAGTCATCTTCGTTTTCAAATGTTTTCTGGTCATACTTATCTAGTTCATCTATATTATCTAGTTCTTCATCATCAGGTTGTGGTAATTTTACTTTACTAGATATATCTAAATCTCCAGAACTATGTAGAATAATATGTGGCGAAAAAGGTACATCTTCTATAAACTCTTGTCTATGTTCATCTAGAAAAAATCTAGGTGAATTTTTTGCCTTAGTCATATCTGAATAACTAACCATTTTCTTTTCGGAACTATAATCATTCTGATTTAATACCATTTTAATCAAATCTGGATCAGTAAAAGGTATCGTTTTATTACCTAGTTTAAAGCTCTTTTTACCCGTGTAGACATCTTCATTTCTATCTACATAGCCTTCCTTTACTGTACTTAGATACATTAACATATATATACAAAGCAATAATATAAATACTAGAACTACTAGTGCCATCACTAATATTATCAACTATTATAATATTGTTTATCATAATATTATTTTAAAACCTATCTACAACTTCAAACACCTTACCATTAACCTCCATAACTCGGCTTTTCTTATCTAGCGCCGACACATCACACTTATTGGGGTCAATCTTAATATTATACTCTTCAGCCTTGACTATTTCTAGATATTTTTCAAATATCTGTTCAATCTTTTCAATCTTTTCGAAACCAGTAATAATTACCTTGCCTGTACGGAATGTAAAAATACTCATGTCGCGACAGTCACACAAGTACCGCTTCTTTTTTTTAGTGTGTTCCTTAGAGGTACAATCTAGGTTATATGTAAATTTTGTATTAATTCCAGGATAACTGCTAGTTCCGAAAATACTTAATAAATTATACTTGTCTTTTAGGATATTGTTAAACTTGTTTAGATGAATTAGAAAGGGTAACTGAAAACTAACAATAATTAATTCGCAATTAGTAGAGATAATAGGAATACTTTCTAGTTCCTCTTGGCTAAAATATTCTAATGTGTACTCACCACTACTATCATCTGTTAATTTAGTGTCCTTAGTTTCATCTGTATCTACACTAGAACTATCTGATTTTAACGGTCTGATCTTTTTATAAAATATTTGGTCGTCGTAACTATATAGATATTCTAGCATCTTACGAATAGTTTGATGACCCTCTTCAATTGTTTTGGGTCCAGTCATTTGAATACTACCATTTTCAGATATCTTAGTATTTACACCATTTTCACGTTCTGGAAATGGTTTGATAACTAGTGTCACTTGATTATAAAAATGTTTCTTGTTTTTTTTGTTTTTCCTAAATGCTTTGGCACTATCTGTACCTACTTTCTTTTCCTCTACATCTTTCTTATTACCAAATTTAACCTTTTCTATCTTACCCTTTTCTAACTTAACTTTTTCTATAACCCTCTCGATATTTATATAAGTACCTATTTTACAAATAAGTGTCCTCGTAGCTACTTTCATATCTGCCTTTGTCGGAAAACCCTTAATTTGTTGACCTTTTGGATCCCCTACCATAGTAAATAAATCCTCCAAATCTTCAAATGACTCCATTTGTTTGTATGATATTGTGAGTGTCTTTATAAAAAGACTATACCTTTAAATCAATTTGTAAGGCCTTGTGTTAAAACCACTTAAACACACTTAAAAACACTTAAAATATGTAAACATACAAGGATGAAAATAGAGGCTATTGTATGCTATGATAAAAACTATGGTATATCTAAGGATGGTGTTTTACCATGGCTAAATGACGGTTTAGGAGATTTAGAACATGTTCGCATTACTACCACTATGGCCCCTATAGGAAAAAAGAATATACTTATAGTTGGCTATAAGACAGCAAAGACACTTCCTGTTGATTTTTCTAATAATTCTAATAGAGAACTTTGGTGTTTAAGTAGAACATCTAGACCCGAAAACGTTACTAATACTATACGGTATTTTACTAGTCCTAAGGAGTTATATATAGCTCTCCTAGAGCGCTATTATACTATAGGTGATATAGATAAAGTGTTTGTATTTGGTGGTTCCGAAATCTACAAAATTTTTATAGAAAATAGTTGGATTCACACCCTTCATATAACCCACATAGACAAGGATTACAACTGTGATACATTCTTTCCCTACAGTGAACTAGTAGAAAAATACACAATTTATACTAGTACAACTAGGGATAAAAAGGGGTTGAGGATCTTTGAGAACTGGAACAGAAACTACAGCCCCGAGTATTCCTATTTAGAATTACTACAAGATGTGCTTTTTCTTGGTACAAAGAGGGAAACGCGTAATGGTGTTACTTATAGTAAATTTGGGAAAAGTGTAGAGTTTGACATAGAACAATATGGATTTCCACTATTGACTACAAAAAAGATGTTTTCAAAGGGTATTATTGAAGAATTATTCTGGTTTTTTAAGGCTGATACCAATGCTAACCACCTAAAAAAGAAAGGAGTACACATTTGGGATGGTAATACAACAAAGGAATTTTTAGACAACCTGGGCCTCGATTATCCAGAAGGAATGGCGGGTCCTATCTATGGCTTCCAGTGGCGCAATTTTAATGGTGAATACACCCCAGGTGTACCTATACAATTTGAAACCTCTCGTGACCAACTCTATAACTGTATAAAACAACTAAGAGAAAATCCTACTAGCCGTCGTATACTTTTTAGTGGCTGGAATCCAAATCAATTACACCAGATGTGTCTACCACCGTGTCATGTACTATATCAGTTTTATGTAGAGGATGGTAAGTTAAGTTGTCAGATGTACCAACGATCGGCAGATTTATTCCTAGGATTACCCTTTAATATAGCTTCAACGGCTCTATTAATTAGTATATTTTGTAGTATGATCGGATACCTACCAGGAAAGGTAAGAATTTGTATAGGTGATGCACATATTTATGAAGAACACCGTGCTTGTGTATTAGAACAACTCACTAGAACACCGATGAAGTTTTGTAACTTACAAATAGTAAACATTCACGAGAAACTAGAAGACTGGTGTATAGATGATGTTAAAATAGTTGATTATGTTTCACACGGAGCACTAAAAGCGGTGATGAAAGCATAGATTATTCTTCATCATCTGTTACATAGTAGGTATTGGCCTCATCGGGTTTCCTGTTTAACTTGAGTGTGTGCTTTTTAGATTTAGGAGGACATTTAGGTATTTTCTTAATTCTCTTGGGTTCACTAGATACATAGGGGGAAATAGATTTTTGTACTGGTTCCTTAATAACAGTGATTATTTGTTTTTTGTTAGGACTATGAAGATTTCTATAAAGATTTTCCATTGTACGTAGTTTATGGTTAACTAAATCCATTAGTTCTAATTTACGTTCTAGCTCATTATTTAGGTAGGGATTCATTTGTTGTTGGGGTTGTGTTACAGTATTATTACCCATTTCTTGTTTTAATTGTTTTCTAATAGTTTTAATGATATATTTTTCTAACATTTTAAGTTCTTCCTCCTTGTCACTATTGTTAGTGTCGCTTTCAAGTAAGTTTTGTAGTTTAGAACTATTTAGGGCTTTTTTAGAACTATCATTTACCATTCTTTGTATTAACATATTGGCCAATTCGTTCTTCATAGCATCACCGTTAGATACCTTTTGTTCTAGAGATACTATTCTTTTATTTTGACCATCTACATCTCTATGTATTTCTTTTAATATCACATGAAGTTGTTCAAAATGTTGACGATTATTAAAGGATAGATCGTTAACTATATCTCTGATGCTTTGAATGTATTGTTTTTTTTCCATTAGTAGTTTTTTGTGATTATTGTCTATACCAATCAATTGATTAGATAAAAGGTTTTCTAGTTGTTGATTTACCTTATTACACCTACTAATGAATTGTATTCTATCACCCTCCCCTATATCACTCATATCAGTTTTATAGTTATTAGTATAACCACTTTCTCTAAACTTAGAATAGTTCATTCTATTTTTTAGGTTATGTACATACATAAGACTAAGGGTAAATATAGCAGCCGATACTATAAATAAAATAGCTGTGAATGTATTAATAGGACTAGCCATATATATTCTAATGATATTTAATTATTAGAACATATGTAAATTATTTTATTTTTAGTATTTTAGAATAAGTTTACTTTCTGGGGGCACATAATTGATAGTTGAGGTCGTATCCAACACTATCAGCGCGTGGTCTATATTTAACTAGTGTACAAGGCTTGAGGTGCTTGTCAGCTAGTTGGTAGGGACCACAAGGTAAACCATTGTCATCCTTAGTACCCTTAGGGCACTTGGGGGCATACTTCTTGCTAGGGCATTTACTAAGCTTTCTAGTAATGTTAAGCAACTCATTTTCGATTTCTACTAAGCTACCCTTATTGTGGCTAACATTTGTACCACCTACAACACCAAATTCTACGCGGCACTTGGAACAGTTTTCGTATTTAATAGGATCTAGGACATACGAAAGAGTACCCGTGCTCTCTTCTAAAGTCTTTTTGTACGCACAACCATCATAAATTAATCTATTGAAGCTCATTCTAATTATATAAATAGAAAAGATTTTAGTTGAGGTAGAATTATTCACATATACATTTATCTTTAACAGGGCATTTAGGTATTTTCTTTTTAGGTGGGCATTTTGGCAATGTTTTTTTAGATGGTTTAGGACATGTTCTGGGACATTTAGATGGGTCATTCCAAATCCATTTTTTACAAGTTATACCATACATTTTATCAGGACCACATGATGTACCTCTATAAGCCCTATTATAATCTACACACCATCCAAAACGATTAGAAACATTAGCAAGTTCACATGTTTCTGGATAGCAATCATCTCTACTAAATACCCAATCACTACAATTATAGCCATAGGGTCCTTTCTCTTCTCCTATACCAACACCATAGTAATCTGGATCGTAACAAAATCCATAGATACTATATTTGTCTACATTTTTACACGTTTTAGGTTCTCCTCGAAAACAATTAAATACTTTACCACTACTAATCTTCCATAACATGTCCGTAGTTAAACAATTATAAATAGCAAATAGCCCATACATCCTAGTGTATATGTAATAGGCTATAGATAAAATGGTTATAGATATTATTAGAATATGTAGATAATATGGTTCCATCTAGCTATTTATAAATGATATTATAAATGATATTATAGATAAAAATATTATATTAAGTTATAATAGAAAATGAATTTCAAGGAATTTTTTAACCTCTTTCTTAAATACGCTATTTTTGGCGCTGTCATCTACCTAGTTGTTTACAAAGTACCTACTAATGCCGTTAGTAGCCGCGACGACCTCGTTATTACCCTCATCTCAGTTGCCGCCTTTATACTAATTGAAATGTTTGGTGGCTACATCAAGAAGCTCAAAGAGTGGATATGTGGCTGTGGCGGCTCGTCGTTTGACGATAGTTCGTCCCTCGACCAATCACTTGTTCTCTAATTTTATTCTAACTATATAATATAATAAATGTCAAAAACAGTCGAGGATATTAAAACCTATCTACAACTCCTAAACATACCTAATGCTAAAATAAACAAAATAATACACAGAGATGATATAGCTATTTATAGTGCTCTACGCGATCGGTTAACCGATAATGAACTATTAGAACTACAAGTTTTTCTAAGAGGTGTTAACAATGGTACAGAGAAACTTAGTGAAAAATACTTAGATAAGTATGTAGTTTTACAAAAAGCTCAACGTAAATTAGTTAAGGAACAATTAGGATTAAAGGGTACTAGTAATTTAGAAATAGCTACTATATTACAAATGGATCCTCGTGACTTGGCACTAAATATAGTTAATGAATTACTATAATAGAATACACTAAAATAAACTAAGTATAATATAGATGGACTTACTATTTATATTACACTTTACATTCGTACTTTTCTTTTTAAGTATTCCTACATGGCCTATTCAGTACCTAAAATATGGTGTTTACATTCCTATCGTATTGGCAACTATCTGGATAATTTTTAATGGATGTCCACTAACTCATTTACAGAATGAAAAGTATTTCTCAAAAGTACTAATAAAATACATTTATCCAGATATTTCGGACGAAACTACTATTAGAATAAGTTACTATACATTACTATTAGTAACAGTAATTGGATTCTACAGAATTTGTAGAAAATAGACGGGTTAAAAATATAGTGCCATTTGCCGTTCCATTAGTTTGAATCCAGATTTTTCATAAAAGCCAACATTCTTCTCGGAAGTATTAAGTATAACCTTATAACAACCATTATTTCTAGCAATATTTACTAGTTCATCTATTATTTTTTTACCAATTCCTAAACCATGTTTATCTTTATGAACAACTATATCCTCTATATGTCCTACTTTACCACAATTATGTATAAATTTATGTTCTATTATTATAGTTCCAGTAGCGATTATATCATCATTGCATACCATAACCCATATTTGTATACATGTATTATTATGGATTTGGTTATATCTATTAATCCATTCGTCATAAGGTATATCTCCAACTGTAGTTAGTTGTTCCAATAGTTCTAAGTAGCCTAAATTATAATCATTTTCTTCTAATCTACGGAATAACATATCTGTATTGTATTATTACTAATATATCTATCTAATTATAAAATAACAATAAACCGCCAAAATTGATATAAGGATTTGTTGTTAAACATCTTATAGAAAATGCTTAATTACAAAAACATTGACCTCGCCGATTGTGGCTATAATTATCATACCACAACAGGTCATAAATTTCTTAAACAATCTATTGATACAGTTATGAATGGCAATCTTGATGAAACCAGCCCCCGTCAAGAAAGTTTTTCGGGTCTTGAGAACACAACTCTTCGTAACCATCAAAAGACAATGCTGTACCACTTAATTAACCTAGAGAATAACAGTATCCACCCTGATGCCCGCTTTACACTCAATAGTAATATAGGTGTTGTAGGTGATGTAGTTGGTGCCGGAAAGTCACTACCTATCTTACTACTTATTAAAAACAATAAACTGCAAAATAAGCCTCGCGATAAGTTTTTTAGTTATGGAACCACAACCAATGTTACCATTGTTGACCATGAATCTAGCAATCCTAATATTAACCGCATTCATAGTAGCATTTTAGTATTACCTCATACACTTGTACGGCAGTGGCGGCTATATATTGATAACTATGTACCCAGCCTACAATACAAAATCATTAATAAGCGAGAGCACCTTAATCTTTATGAAGAAGGTAATGATGATAGACTAAAGTACTCTAGTATGGAAGATTTTTTTAGTGCGCCACTAGTTATTGTTAGTGCTACATTTTACACCCAATTTATGAACACTCGAATTGGAAACAAATCTGTAGCACAGATGAACTATGACCGTGTTATCTATGATGAAGCAGATACTATTCATATTCCTAATTGTTACAAACCTAGTGCTATTTTTTACTGGTTTGTAACTAGTTCTATTCAGAATTTACTTATGCCTATTTCCCGTTATTGGGAAAACAAAATTATCGATGGTATCCGTTGTACCGGATTTATTAAAAATACCTTTATGGAACTAGAACAACATAGTTTTCCCTTTTACAATCTCATATTTTTTAAAAACCGGGATGAGTATATTCAAGCTAGTTTTGACCTACCTAAACCTATTGTACACCATGTAAACTGCTTTACCCCTAAGGCTGTTAAAGTACTAAAGGGTATCCTAGATGATAAAGTTATTCAAATGTTACAGGGTGATGACCTTAAAGGTGCTATGGAACAAGTAGGTACCTCTAATCTCCTGAAATCCTCTAATGACATTATTAAATTATCAACCAATATGCTTATTAAAGAACTAGAAAACAAGAAGCGTGAATATGACTATAAATCTACACTAACCTACCATACCGATGATTCTAAACAAATGGCTCTTAAAAACATACAAGACAAGGTCGACCAAATCAAAGCCAAGATTCAACTTATTGAAAATCGCGTACAAAACCGTTTTTGTCTTGTCTGTAATAGCGACGCTGAAGTACCAACTATTACAATGTGTTGTAAAAATGTGTTCTGTCTAAACTGTATCCAGTGCTCTTATAAAGCTAATCCTATGTGTCCATTCTGTCGTTCTAGTATTACAGAAGATGATATTATTGTACAGGTAGACCTACCACAAGATACCGTGAAGGAAATAGAGGCATTTCATAGTTCAACTAAGGTTGAACCTAAATTATTAAACAAACTAGATATGCTTATTAAAATTATTAAGGATAAGCCTGCAGGTAAGTTTCTCGTCGTATCGCTATACGAGAACAGCCTAAATGAACTATTTGAAAAGTTAAAAGACCATGACATTGAATCTACAAAACTAGGTGGTAATAATTTAGTAGTTAATAAGACACTAGAGCGGTTTCGTAATCCTGCTAATAGCCTCAAGTGTATCCTATTGAATGCCTATAGTTATGGTAGTGGCCTTAACATCCCTGAAACCACAGACATTATTATCTATCACAAACTTACCAAGGCCCTAGAGACGCAAGTCATTGGCCGCGCGCAACGTTTTGGCCGGATTGGAGCACTAAATGTCCACTATCTACAACACGATGGTGAGTATTAGGATTATTATTGTGGCAAGATAAGTATAGGCAAAGCACCCAAACCCAAATGTTTTAGTGAATGATACCTACCCTTTTCTAGCATTTGACTATATGTTATTAGTATATATAGTGTGGATATAATTGCTTTGTTTACAAAGTCCATAGGATACTGTACTAGAAACAGAAGAATACCTACTAGTTGGTATAGGAAATATGGGATAAGTTCTTCGGTTTTGTACCATATAAGTACTGTTATCGATCCTATAATACCAAATTTACTAAATGATATTCCGGGATAGAATAGGTTGAAAAACTTGGCGAAAACTAGTACCATTGCTAGGCGATCTATTAAAAGAGTGGTTCTATTTGGCTTGATATGAAAAGCTGTAGAACCACAAAACAATAGGAAGAATACTATAGATATGTCATATCGTTCCCTATAGAGATAATAAACGGATATTGCCAGGAATATTAGATTAGATAGTATTTTGGATCGAGTGTCTTGATTTGTGTAATACCACTCGGGATCTTTTAGCTTTTCTATCAGCGTGAATCTTTTTATTACAGCCATTTACTAAATGAAAGATTTATATTATACCATTTTATAAAATATTATAAAATGTTGTAATTTATTTACTCTTGTCCATTCTATAAGAGCAAACCTAATCCTAAAGCCCCTAAATGTTTAGGGGCATGAAACCAACCTTTTTCCATCACTTCTCCGAACAATATAGAAAGTGCCACAATTGTTATAGGTATTTTATATTTAGCATCTAATTCATAAAAACCTAAGAATAATCCTAAACCGGCTAATTGATATAATATGTATAGGATACGATCATCAGTCATGTACCAATATAATACAGATGCTAAACCAATAGCTAAGAATATAGAGAACGAAATTTTATGATAAAACGTGTGGAAAAAGTGGGCAAAGATAAATACCATCACTATACGATCTAATAGTACTTCTTTCTTCTTATCTAGGTGAAATAACATAGAAATAGAGAATATTAAAAAGAAGGGAATAGCTAGTTCATATTCGCCTTTATAGTAGTGGTGTGCTGCTAATACTAATAGCACGCTGTTTACAATAATTTTCTTGGGCATATTTTCTTCATCATATAACCATTCGGGATCGCCGTATAATACCATATATATATTATAGTAACATATATTTAATCTCATATTAATCAAATAATAATTCATATAGAGTACTAAATACACGACGTTTATGCATGTAGTATTCGAATACTATCTTTACTATCATAGTTTCTATTAAAAGCCACATAGTGAAATTAGGGTAATACACATAGAACAATAATAAGTACTCCTTTATAAAATCAAAAAATAACACAAATGCTAATGAATTCTTATTGGCTGAATAGTGAAATAAACCAACCAGTCGCATTAGTGTAAAACCCAATAGGATATGTATTATATTTAGAGGTAGTAGTGGTGATAAAAAGTATATAGCTATACAATATTGAAATATATCTACTAGTTTATCTAGAAGTACATAGTGATGATTTGTATTACAAAACTCCTTATCCCCAGTGCCTTCTCTATATTTTCTAACTAACTTTACAGTCAATGGATTACAATCTATGATATCTAATAGTACTAATAGTAAAACCGTATATGGAATACTATTCCGCGTGTAGTACAACAATGGTGTTGCTAAAATACGAATTAGAAAAGAATATTTGAAAATACTATGTAATTTCATATATTCTATTGTTATATATTTATTATTTCTTTCTATTTTGCTATTATACTATTCTACAATAGGACACAATTCTACGCAATACTTCGCCTCACTGCTAGACCACCAACGTTTAATGTAGTTCTGACCCTTAATGTCAAACATCACTAGTTCAAATGCGGGATCATTGTTGACATATGTGGTTTTAACAACTACAGTATCAAGATTAACATTGATCTTATCTACAATCTCTTGCCGTTTATCCTCACTAAACCCATCCAGGTTTACAATGTAATATACTTTACCATTTTTAGTTTTACAAATGCTATTATTGTAGAGAATATAGTAGTTACAGTTCTTAGTAGGAATTCTAGAAGAGTCATCAATATCCTCTTTGGTAATAATATTACATTGGCGAACTTCTAAATTGGGCTCCATTACAATACTTTTAAATAGCCGTACACCCTTGTTATGTTTAGTATTGTCTTCGGTCGCCGTGTTTTTCTTTTCGGTGAATACTAGACCCTTTAGAGCCTCTACCAGTTGAGTATCTGGTGTTTGTCCGGATAGGATCATAAAACGGCAATATACTTTTAGAATTGCCGCCTGAATAGGTGTATATTTATCTCTATTTTTGATGTTAGTGATTTCTTCGTGGTTAAGATTGGCATAAATATTACGACGAATACGTTTATTAAACCCCTTTTTACCAAAACCTACACACAACGACAGACAGTTCTTAATGTAGGTTTCACTATAAACCTTATTGCCAGTACAATAGCTCTTGAAAATATCGCAAATAAATCGAACTGTAATGTTGTATCGCTCTTCAGATTTAATATCTTCGGATATACGATTAAACTCTTCAATGTATTTGTAATAATCATAATCAGATACATTATGTTTCGGGAGAGTAGTAATTAGTTTACGAAATACTTCAAACTCAAAGAGTAGGTAGATGTCACTATCCCGGATAAAGTTATATTTGCTATCAAGGAGTTGTAGCAGGTGGTACTTTTCACAGACAGCAATCTTGTCATAGATACTTTCTAAAAAGTTTTTACAATTTTGTGGGTCTTTACCATAACTATCTGGGAAAAAGTAGCTTAGTACAGCAGTCATTTTAATTACTTATTACTCTTTATGGGGTTTTGTTTAAGTTTTTTCGTTTCAAATATTATCTAAATATAATAAATATAATAAATTTATGACAGTTATAAATGGCATTGAAGTAGATAAAGTAGAATATAGAGAAAATGGAACAAAATTAGCTATTCAAAATAATGATAAAATAGAAGATAAGTTACATGTCATTATTGTTATATCAAATCCGTGTGAATATGGAACCAGATATAAATTAGCCAATGAATTTATTAAACGCATGGAAAATGAACATTCATTGGAAGTAGAATTATATGTAGTTGAACTAGCATATGGAGAACAGAAACATTATGTTGCCAAGAAGAACAACAAGAAACATTTACAATTGCGTACAGATACGGCACCCTTGTGGCACAAAGAAAACATGATAAATATCGGTATAGATAAATTGCTACCAAAAGATTGGAAAGCTGTAGCCTGGATTGATGCTGACATTGAATTTACAAGTGCCTCTTGGGTTAGTGATACACTAAAGATACTAAATGGATACAAAGATATAGTTCAACTGTTTTCACATTCTATAGACATGGACAAAAATGAAGACGCTATGTCTATATTTACTAGTTTCGGATTTCAACATGAAAATGGGAAAAAATATGGTGGTGCCGGAGTAAACTTTTGGCATCCTGGATTTGCCTGGGCTATGACAAGAAAAGCGTATGAACGTGTTGGTGGATTATATGAATTATCTATATTAGGATCCGGTGACCATAATATGGCCCAATCATTGATAAAAAATGGTAAAAATAGTGTTAATAATCTAGTTACGGATGAATATAAAAACAGTGTAATTAGCTGGCAGAATAAGGCGAATGGTTTGCGTTTAGGATATGTACCAGGAGTAATTCGTCACTATTTCCACGGTAGCAAAAAGAACAGAAAATATAGTGAAAGATGGCAAATATTAGTCAATAATAAATACAACTCAGAACTGCATGTAACTAAAAACAGTGATGGTTTGTTAATTCCGACAAAATATTGTCCAAAAGAACTCTTAGATGATATAATGAACTATTTCAAGGAACGCAATGAAGATGAATAATTATTATAAATAATTATATAAATAATTATATGTCAAAAAATATATTTTTAAATCCAGCTATTGAATTAATTCATACAATGGTTAGATTAGATAATTGCGAATTTATAGATTGGTACATAGATATAATAGATACAAAGAGTGGTATTAAAAGTTTAGATAAGTTTTTAATAGCACATTGTCATAAAATGGATGAACAATTAGAAAATTTAGATAATATAACAAATATGTTAAAACTTTTTAAATACAAGCACATTCAACCAAAATATTTATTAATGAATAGAAACAGAGTTATCATAGATATTAAGAGAAAAGTTGTTTATGAACTAACTAGTAAATATCTATAATTGTGTTAACATTATAGATTAACCTTTGGTAAATATCTATAACCTTTGGTAAATATCTATAACCTTTGGTAAATATCTATAACCTTTGGTAAATATCTATAACTATTCATGGGTATGATAAACAGCACCAGTATAGTCTAACCATTCATCTAATGTAAAATGTATGAAATCATCAGGTAAATGATAATCTTTGTACTCCATATTAAAACCTAGAAAGGTCATTTCATTGTAATGAAATGGTGCGTATTTCATAATATTTAGGAACTCATCTACAGTATGAATTCCTGTATTATTACATCCAATTCCGCTATAGTATACGGTATAAGGCATTTTAGGTTATTATATATAGTATATATAGAATTGTTTAAATAAATATCGATGAACAGTTTTGAAATAGAATTATTAACCATAGTTCACAAGTAAGTGCTTCGCACTTACAGCCTCGGCCTGCTCTTCGAGCAGGCTCGGCAACTATGTAACGTCACTTGCTCCAAAAACACCCTACCCGTAGGGTGTTTTGTGAAGCAAGGTTAAATAATCCAAACAAACTTTCCCATATGCATAGTCTTCTAAGAAATCACCAATTTAGCGAAGAGTTTCTAATAAAAACAATTTGTTATTATGATTCATGGAAATGTCTGCGAACACAGAAAAATCTATCACCCTATTTTTGTTTCAAGTATCTCTATGCCAATGATACAGATAGTGCCGACGACTGGACCGATTACAATAAAATTAAGGAATATCTATTAAAAATAAATTACACTATAGAACAGATAGAAGAGTGGCGCCTTCTAGTTTCACGGGAGGTTGCTAATATCGAATAATTCATCATTTACCTCTGGTAATACCGAGGAGTGTAATTGAAATAGGCATTTCTCCCGAAATACAAACGTCATACGAGCAGTGACTGGTTCGTTAAGTCCGCTCCAGAACCACGTAATAAAGGCTGTGTTAATAAATACACCCGGTGCTACTCTAGATATATTGTACTTTTTATCTAATACCGTAATACCCGGTTTTTTGGTAAAGAAATCAAAGTATTTCTTAATGTCTACACCTTTACGTTTTACCTGAGATACAGTACCAATTAGGTTACCATCGGGGCAAAACATATTGGTGACACCTTCGGGAGAGTTTTTAACTGTAACTTGGTTTATCCATTCATTTGTCAAAGCCTCTATATCCTTTTCACCGGCACCGGTTACAACTACATCACCTATAACTTTACTAGTTGCTATTTTATGACCGTTCTTTTTTATGTAGATGTGTATAAAATATACTAGTACAGATAGAACTAATATGGCTAATAGTAATTTGTAATTCATCTAATTATACAATAGATGTTTTTTATAAATTGATAAGCAATGTTAATAAATATTAAAAATAACAAAATAAAATGAGCGCCAAACAATTAAAGAAGAGTAATACTCGCAGCCTACTATCTCTCTTTTTTCGAAAGACTTCCACAAAACCAACAAATGTTATCAAACTCCACACAAAGACAATTACTAATTCAGAAAAATCAACTATGGAGGATTCTGAACTCGAACTAGTTAATAAATACTTTTCAAATGAACCATTAGGCACATCATTAGAATCTGTAGAATATATTTTAGTATTACAAAAGTCGCATATTGAACGATTAAGCCGCGAGCAGCCTAAATTAGACGACATGAATAATATGAATATTGATATTCATGGCTCAGAATTAGGTATTATTCTTAAACGTTGGGGTAAGTCTATCAAAAATTCTGCAGAAAATTTGGAAGAAACATTAGAACGCTTCTACAAAGAGAATTTTGAACCAACCGCTTGTTTTCATCTAAATCGTTCTATTGTACATTTAATTAATCTATATGAAACTATTTCAGAAATCTCTAAACTACCCCATAATACATATGATGTTTCTATGTATACTTATTTAAATATTATGAGAAATTGTGTTATTGATTTTCGTACAGATTTTATCAAATTTTGCCGTGAAATTAGCAACTATATTACTGATTTGAAACAGACACTAACACTTCTTATTAATCGGCATCCTGAAAATCGTTTAGTTATTCATGCCATGGGCGATATTGAAAAGTTATATAATTTTGCCTTGGAAACTACTAACAAAATTAACACTGGTACACCAATTGATCTCAATGCTTCTATTAGCTATATTGATATTATTTCAAATGACATTAATGATATCAAGTCTGATTTAATTAATGTCAAACACCACCAAGACAAGGATAAGAAATATGTAACAAGTAGTTATGTCTAGGAATGGTTAACCATAATTCACATTATGTAACGTCACTTTCTCCAAAAACACCCTAAGCTTACCTTATAGTGCCAAAGGTTAAGAAAGGTTAACAATTGTATTGTATTCTGGTGGTTTGTCTTCCCGTAGTTCATAATATTTATGTTTTTTACCTTTATCACACGTTTTCAAAAAAAATCCACAAACTAATAAAAACATAATTGTTCCAAAAAATATAAAAAATCCATATTCATTTAAAAAATCACGAGTTGTTGTCATTTTAGTTATATGATCTATTTATTAAATCTTTAAGCTTTGTATTAGCCAATTTACTTTTTGGCCACATTAATTACTCTAAGATTCTCTATAGCATATCCGGCACCTAAACCTAACCCCAAGTACCATAATTGTCTAAATATAAGACCACCAACACCTAAACCACCCAATATGTATAATAGATATTGTTTGAGGTTCTTCGGATTCCAGTAGTATAGAGCGAAACCAATTAAGGCACTAGTCACACCAAATATACCACTTTGAACAAATAGGTGGCCGGCAAACCAACCAGCGAAACAGAATACTAAATCCATACCAATGTTTTTGTAGCTTTCGCTAGTTAGTTTAAAACCAAATATAGGTTGTAAATATTTATCACTTAGGTACATACCAAGGCTAGTGTTTCCTAATACTTTATAAATAGAGAATACAATAGCTAGTGAAACAAACGAGAAGCCAGCTTGGTACCATAACATACCAACGGCAAAATTAACTAGCGAGAATTTATCTAATCCATATTGATCCATCTTTATTATATTATAGGGTTAGAAAATTGATTTAAGTATAATTTTAGATATAACAATAACCAAATCCTCTCCAACACAATATGTTTAAGAGCCTCTTTCTCGCTACGCTTCTTCTCTCTGCCTCTCCTATGGCCATGGCCATGTCAATTGGCCCTACTCCCTGTGAAGTATGCCAAATTGTTGTAACCAGTTCCAAAAACTTTCTAGGAGTTGGTCATACTACCGATGAACTCCAAACCTTTTTTAACCACACATGTGACCTATTTGGTCGCTACTCTCCTGTTTGCCGCGGTGCTGTTTCTAGTTTTGTACCTAAGCTAGTTGATGTTCTAGGTCGTGAAGAATTTAGTGACTACTCCGCCGAAGAAATTTGTGCCGAACTAAATATCTGTATTGATTACGATATCGTAGTTCCTCCCGTAATTGTAGATTGTGGCGAACCGATATATCAAGACACTCAATATTGTATTAGTCTTCGTACAAGCCATGATATGGAATGCTCTCCTGAATCGATGGTTATTAGCGACCTCTGTAAGAATAAGCCTATTCCAGAGCCATTTATCGCACCGACAAAACTATTCGTGAATATCAATGACTGGGTTCCTGTAGATGACATGTGAATAGTATGAATAGATAGAAAATAAATTAAATACTAAATAATATAACTAATACTTTGAATTATTTATATTATTTAATAATATATGGAATTAGAACGTTTTTTATTAACTGGGTCTTTGAGTAAAAATATAGAAAAAATACAAGAACTATATAATGAAATATATACTGAAGATATACATACTGGACATCCTATGGAACTCTATAGATACATAGATTTACAGATGGATAAGCGTTATGAAATATTTACTATTTCAGATCTTCATGCCGATGTTAGAAGATTTCTAGATGTTCTTAAAAAGGGCAAATTTATTAATTCGGATGTCGATATGGCTAATCCTATTAAAAATGTTCGCTGGAATCCAGAAATGCGAGATAAAATAATCGTTATTTGCGGTGATATTATCGATGGTAGAAGAGGCAATGATAATGATTATCTTACTAATTGCGATGAACTCCTAATACATATGTTGATATTTAATCTACGTATATTAGCTAGGGCCCATAATAGTTATGTGTTTTGTACTATGGGTAATCATGATTTTTATGCTTTTCATTGTACAAGTAGATATGGTTCTGAACTAGCTTATGCTAGATATATTGATTCGCGGTCTGTTAAGTTTTATATTGACAGAATGGACCAATTCCTAACAGCTAATCTGACTAAAGAAGAGTTTGATATTGTGAGAGATTCAGTTCGGATAGAGGATTTAATATATATGTATAGAGCACATCTTTTATCTGCATTTTACCGAATAGGCTTTCCACCATTTTTAAAGATAAATAATACTTTGTTTGCCCATGCTGGTTTTCATATGGGTAAAAATGTGTTTTCTCTATTCGAAGAGAGCAGTATAAATTCAGAAATAATACAACCACAGTTAATACACAGAATGATTTTAGAAGAATTGCGAGTTCCCGATATAATTATTCTTTATATACAAGGTATGATTGATTCCCGCCGTGGCAAAAGTATTACATATTCTGGATTATATAATAGTATATTTGATGATATATTCCCATTATTAGAAACCGAGGCTCGTGAAAATTCAGAGAGAGAACCAACTATAAGAAATTCTATGACCACCTACTTAGATTTAACAGATGCAGTAAAGACCAACCAAAGTATGTTTTATGATCTATTTTTAACCAGAAGTCTACAAAAAGATTGTGGATCTGTAGATGAGATTTTAAGTATGTATGGCTGTAATTTACTAGTTGTTGGTCACTGTCCGACTTGTTTAACCGGAGATGTTTTTGACCCTAAAAATACAGTTGGTATAACTAGTTGTGATGATGCCAGAATTGTATATAGTTGTAATAGCAATTTAGTAACTGTCGATATTGCTATGAGTTCGGCCTTCTCTCCAAACAAAAAGTTTTTAGAAATGTTAAAAATAGTTAACTCCAACGATCCTATTAAAAATATATGTACTATGCGCTACTATATGGACTCCTCTAAGGTAGAGAGATACAATGAAAAGGTATTTGATGGTATCGAGTGGACCGAAGTACCTTCGGCGAATTAACCTTGCTCACTAAACACCCTACATGTAGGGTAAGTCTCGCTCTAGCGAGCGTAAGTCTTGCTTGCTAAAGCAAGCAATCCTTAACCACCAACAGGTGGTGGTGGAACCCTTAGCCGCCGTCAGGCGGCGGGTGTTTTGTGAGCAAGTAAGTGCGAAGCAGTTACAGCCTCGGTCTGCTCTTTGAGCAGACTCGGCAAGTGACGTTACTTTATGTGAATAAAGGTTAACCTTGGCGCTTTTCGCACCTAAACCCTTACAAAGCGGGGTAAAGACCCCTTAACACAACACTATTTATTTTTCTATGATTTTATGACTTTTTGTTTGGCTTTATTTTTATCAAACACACGCTTAACCATAGTTCACAACTATGTAACGTCACTTGCTCAAAAAACACCCTACGGGTAGGGTGTTTTTGTGAAGCAAGGTTAAACCTGTGGTACTTAGTACATCTGCTCGATGATCACCTCCTTGAACTCGTGGAGACGCGCGATGAGGAAGCCCTCCTCCTCGAGGCACATGATCACATCTTTAAAGTCCTGGTCTACCAGATCGGCCAAGACATACTCGTCTAGGTCCTTGTAGAACACGCCCGTCTCCTCGAGGTCCAAGTTGAGCTCGGCGATGATGACCGGCATGAAGCGGTTGCGCAGGAGTTGGCGGTAGTGGTCCTCCGGGATACTGGCGAGGTACTCGGCGCTAGGCTCGACCTCCTGGCGCTCGAGCGCCTCGAGGACTTGGTAGAGGGCCGGGTCTACCTCCTGAACGGGAACAGGGACTGTCACAGGGACGGGTGCGGTCCAACTCTTCGTCGCGTCCTCGTGGAGGTTGACGTCGCCAGTGTTGATGAACTTGAGGCCGTTGAGGAGGAAGTTGATGCGCTTGGGGTGGTAGTTGCTAATCTCGCCGTAGACGCTATCCTCGCCGACGCGAATGCCAGTCCGCTTGTAGTACTGGTGGATCGCCGTGAGGATCGGCTGGTGGTAGTAGTTGACGACTGTGTCGGCGCGCTTCTTTATGTACTTGTCGACGTAGACATGGTAGATGCTACGGGACATGTTGCGGAGCGACTTCTCGACCCAGCTAGAGTAGTGGCGGATGCTGGGAAAAGCCGCGAGCAGCTCCTTGTCGGTTCCGTCCGCCTTACATTCGAGGTAGCGGAGGTACAGGTTGCTCGTGCGACCGAGCAACGCAAGTTGACGCTTGTATTTCGGGTGGAGAATCTTGAAGCGCGGGGTCTGAGTAACCTCGTTGCCAGCCGCACACAGCGTGTAGCCGAGCGAACTGTCGCTAGCCTTGAGGCTGGCCACGACCTCCTCGAAGCTGTCGAAGTAGGTCATGAGGGGCGGCGGGATGTTGTCGGCGCGGAGAGGAACGTAGATAAGCCGGCGGTTGTCGAAGGTGCCGATGTGGTAGATGAAAGACCGCTCGAAGACCTCGAGGTGGATCTCGGGATCCTGGAGAATAAACTCGTACGTGTAGCTGACGTCGAGCTTGTGGGCGAGAGGCGACGAAGCGAAGTGGCACGGCTTGCGGTAGATGCGGCTGAGGCAGTCGTCGAAGATCTGGCCAATGGACCGGGTGCTGATCCAGTAGTTCTTGTAGGCATCGAGGGCGCCATTGGTGGCGAGGCGCCAGTAGTAGCCGTCGAAGTACGCGCGGATCAGCGTGCCGCCGAGGTACTGGTACGCAGCGATGCGCCCTTTTTTGTCATCGGTGAAGACAAATGGGCTCTCGCTAGTCTCGGTCAGCTCGTGCGTCTTGGGGTAGCCGAAGCAGAGGAGCGCGTTGTCGTGCTTGCGGAAGATGGTACCGACGGCTTCTTGGACGGCGGTGCGGAACTCGAGCGACTCGTCAGCATAGACCGAGTAGTCCGAGGAGGGGACGATCATGTAGGACCACTCGTTGTCGAGCACGCGGCAGCGCTTGCCGGTGAAGTGGTCGCGTACAGACTCGAAGCCCTGGGTCGGGAGCGAGCGGAGGTAGGCGGTGATGTGCGACATGGCGGAGAGCGGGGTGTTCGATGGTGTTCGAAAGATGTGTGTGTGTTTAGAGATCCTAGAATGTCGTTTCAATTTTATACTAGTCTAGGATATTTTATTTATTTTATAAAAATAATTATATTATCTAATATTATAATGAGTGATCCTATAGACGATGCATATGGCATAACATATAGTCCTATTGTCTATAATTCCGATATAGATTTTTCAAAAATTACAAATGTTTTGTTGGTTGATGCAGAGGTCCAGGACTATAACAGATTTGTAGAAAACTGTAATAGTTCTACATTTCCTATTGTTTTCAGTCATAGTTCAAGGGGGCAGGATATTGTTGACTTGTTGACATCTAGGTTAAATAATATATCTAGAATAGCAATCGTAGCAAATGACAATCTGTTAGAAAATGGTAAACAGCTAATTAGTAATAAGCCATACTTTTTAGAAAGTGATTTAACAGAAAATGTTACCGAATATTCTGAAAATTTACAACTTATTATAAATATTATAAAAACACACAATGTTGTAAATATTGACTACTTGGCTTGTTATTCTCTAAATTACGATATATGGAAGACCTATTATTCTATACTTTCTAGAGAGACTAGTGTAATTGTAGGGGCATCTAATGATAAGACGGGTAATATTAAATTTGGTGGAGATTGGACCATGGAAAATACTGGTGAAGATATAGAAAGTATATATTTTACAAGTAACATAACTATTTATCAAGGTACTCTAGCCGCAACAACTATAAATTTTTCCTGTTCACTGTACATGAATAATACTAGTGTATCTTGGTCTACGGATAATGGTGTTACTAAAAATGATATAGTTTGGCCATGTACACTAAGTGGTTTAATAACTGTTACATTTGCTGAGAATCTAACACCTATTACAAGTCCAGGTTTCACTATTAGTTCTGGAAATAATGTAACATTGAATGGTAATAATCATACTATAAGTTTAAATAGTTTACCAGGTACTTATACGGGTTTAGTAGATTCTAAATCAAACATAGCGACTGTTATGAATATTGGAGTGATAAGTAGTGGAACTGTATTAGCAGCTAATGCTGGCTGGGTAGGTTCTTCATATTTCTTAGGAAATATTGTTGGTTGTTATAGTACCGGAGCTATAAATGCTAATCCATCTGGTGGTATAGTCGGTAGTTATTGTGGCAGTGGAGGTACTGCTAATATTATGATTTGTTATAGCACTGGAAATATGGAACAATATTCCGCTTCTGGTATAGCAGCATCCTATGCCGGGAACAATGGTACTTGTAATATTTCTAAATGCTTTAGTACAGGCACTAAGAGCGCTATTTATAGTAGTGGTATAGTTGGTATATACGCAGGGGGCAATAATGGTAATTGTAATATTGATAACTGTTATAGTACTGGTAATATGACCGGTTATGGTTCCTCCGGTATTGCTAGTAATGGAGCTGGTTATACTAATTCAGTAAGTGCTAGTTGTAAAATAACAAATTGTTATGTTAGTGGAAACGCTGTTCACTCTTCTAGTTATGGTATAGTTAGTGATAATTCAGGTGGCCAGGGAGTTAATACCGGCATATGTACTATTACAAATTGTTATTTTTCTGGTACAATTGGTAACATAAATAGAATATACTTTGGCGCATCTCAAGGTTCAGGAACCAGTGTTGTTAATTGTAGTGATGGTGGTACCACTGGTATATGGAATGATTCTATAGCTTCTAGTACAAATAATGGTGTAACTACTGGATTATTAGTACCAGTTACTGATAGTGTTTGGAAAAAAGTATATCCTAACAAGGCTTGGAAAATTGGTATATTTTATAATTCTGCCACATTTGACTATAGTAATCAATCTGATGGGACATTAACCTATACAAACATATTTCCAATTACATCCTACCCTAACGCTTTAACTGTAAAATTATTAAATAATGGTACTTTTTATGGAAATGCTACTGTGAGTATTACAAATAGAAGTGTTGTTTTAACTAATATTAGTGGCATATATAACAGTTATCCTACATACATAACATTGAATAATGGCGCAACTACCGTAGATTATATAGATTCTATTACATACTATTCTGTATCTAGTGTTAATCTATCACCTACTACAGCTACTATTAATATCACTGAAACTACACAGTTAACCGCTACAGTACTACCTGCCAATGCTACTGACAAAACTGTAACTTGGTCTAGTAGCAACACTGCTATTGCTACAGTAGATGCCAATGGTTTAGTAACTGGTGTAGGTCCAGGAACAGCTACTATAACAGTCACTACCAATAGTGGTAGTTTTACACAAACTGCAACAATTACTGTTATTCAACCAGTAGCTAGTGTTAATCTATCACCTACTACGGCTACTATTAATACCACCGAAACTACACAGTTAACAACTACAGTACTACCTGCCGATGCTACTGACAAAACCGTAACCTGGTCTAGTAGCAACACTGCTATTGCTACAGTGGATGCCAGTGGTTTAGTAACTGGTGTAGGTCCAGGAACAGCTACTATAACAGTCACTACCAACGACGGCAGTTTTACACAAACTGCAACAATTACTGTCATTCAACCAGTAGCTAGTGTTAATCTATCACCTACTACAGCTACTATTAATATCACTGAAACTACACAGTTAACCGCTACAGTACTACCCGCCAATGCTACTGACAAAACTGTAACTTGGTCTAGTAGCAACACTGCTATTGCTACAGTAGATGCCAATGGTTTAGTAACTGGTGTAGGTCTAGGAACAGCTACTATAACAGTCACTACCAATAGTGGTAGTTTTACACACACCACAACAATTATAGTTATTAGGCCTGTAACTAGTGTTTCTATAAATCCTAAGATTGTCAACATTTATATTAATAAAACTGCACAATTAACTGCTAATGTATTACCTGTAAATGCCAGCAATAAATCTGTTATATGGTCAAGCAACAATACATCGGTAGCCAGAGTTAATAGCAGCGGTTTAATAACAGGTGCTGGTAGAGGAACAACTACAATATCCGTTACGTCAAATAATGGTGGTTTTACAGATATATGTACAGTTACTGTGAGAATATTACCTACAGGTATTAGTATTAATCCCAATAAAGTAATAATTAATACCAGAAATACTAAAAAATTACTTGCTACAGTAGTACCTTCTAATGCTGATGATAAATCTGTTAACTGGACTAGTAATAACATAAATGTGGCGAGTGTTAATACATCTGGTGTGGTTACTGGTATACGCCCAGGAAAAGCAACTATAACTGCAACGACTAAGAATAATATTAAAAGTTTCTCAATAATAACAGTATTACAACCAGTTACTGGTATTAGTGTTACGGAAAAGAGTGCTACTATAAAAATAAAGGGCACAAAGTCATTAAAAGCGATTGTAACGCCTTCTAACGCTAGTAATAAGGCGATAATATGGTCAAGCAGCAATAAAAAAATAGCTACAGTTAGTAATAGTGGTATAGTAAAAGGTGTTAATGTGGGACGGGTTACATTAACTGTTCAGACAGTAGATGGTTCTCGTACAGCAACTGTAAGTATAAATGTGGTTAAATAAGATTATTCATCATCTTCAATCATACAACCACCATCTACATTAGAATCACTGGACATAGAACTATCTTCTCTTTCGATACCTTCTACTGCTTCTTTGATAGCTGCTTCACTGGCATAGAATATGTCATTCTTATTCAAGAAATCCAAATTGTACTTTTGTCTTCCCTCCAATTCCTTATTTAGCACTACAACATTACGAGTCATAGGATAACCGACGCGTTTATAGAAAGCATTACGAGTGTAGCACCATTTAATATAGTTAGAAAAGTTATCTACTATATCAATGACAATAGGAATATGGGTACGAAATTGTGGAGGTTCTCGCAGAATACGGCCAATTGTCTGTTCAATGGTAGTTTGTGACTCAACCATTTTACCATTTACCTTTTTGAGTTCGAAGCCCTTGATAGGTGTAGCGAAAATAATGGTATTTATTTTAGGAATATCTAGACCCTCTTTACCGATAGAAATTGTAGCCATAATAATGTCTTTACTTTCACTATCTTTCAAACCCTCATTGTGCTTCTTTTTACTAGTTGCTTTGCGGCCCATATAGTAACCATGTGTAGCAATTTCGCCATTCTTTTTCGTAATAGGTTCCTTATCTAGCAACTCTTTAATAAATCCAAGATGCTTGTCGTCCCGACGGCTACTAAATAGGATAATTTTGCGACCATCTTCGCTTTCTAATAGTTTTCGCATAACATCTACAATAAGTTTATTACGATCGGGAAAGGCACATAGTGAATTCTCCATAGCGGCCATATTTTTAGTACCTGTATACTTATTAACCTCTTCTTTATAATAGGTATCATTGTCACTATTGATTACAATTTTATGAACTAATGCCTTATCATTTTTAGGACGTTCAATCTTGTATACAATAGGGCCTATAGAGTGATAAAAGATGTCATGGCAACCATCAGCGCGACTAGGAGTGGCACTAAGACCTAGTAGGTACTTAGAGCCAATTCTAAGTAGCGCTTTAGAAAATACTTTGGCGGCCAAATGGTGACATTCGTCGAAAATAGCATAATCAAATTGGTTAAACATACTATCGGGATAGTCTTTCATACTAAGGGATTGTAACATGGCTACTACAATATCCTTACCATCTACATCAACCTTATCAGCCTGAATAATACCTACTTTAGCCTCGGGAATAAGAGTATTGATATTTTCGCGCCATTGATTACCTAAGAACTCTTTATGAACTACAATAATAACTTTAAAGGGCTTTTTCCATTCCACAAACATATTTTTTAGTTTATAAATAGAGTAAATAGTTGTACGGGTCTTGCCGAACCCACACGGCATACAAATAATACCACCACTGCCTGGGGTTTTAAAATGTTTAAATAGTTTTTTAATTGCTTCTTCTTGATAGTCACGAAGGCTGCCATTAAAACTAAACTTTGTATTTATCATATCACTAGTAATAGGATATTTAGGTTCACTATATTCAATCTTTTCGGGTTCACCGTAATTGTCGAGGCCATAATAGCGAGGAAGGTAAATCTTAGCTTCATTTTCGGCGTAAATAGGAAACTTTTCGGGGGCGGCACCATATGGACTAAATTCATCGCCATTGATGAAGGTTAGTTCTTCACGAATCCGTTTTAATTCTTTTTCATCAAGACATTCTTTGCGTATCACGTAGCCTCTACGGCCTAAAACTGTGGCCGCTTGTGCAACGGCTTGTGTTTCTTTTGTATTACTCATTATACTAAATCGTAATTAATTTATAAATATATGATATTTCTAAATCAATTTGTTTTCTAACTACATTATAAATGATGGAAATAACTTATGGTGATATAAATGAAGTTGGTGGCTATAGTGTTGGTTGGCGCCTTGATGTTGTGGAACAATATCGTGTTAGACAAGTGCCATGTCTAAAGCTTCTAAAGAAACAAGAAGGTGAATTATATAGTGTTGTTATGTGGGATCTAGATGCTCCATATGGCTGCTGGGATTTACGTGGAAATCCGGATAAGAGAAGCAGTGGTTATTTACATTGGTGGGTGGCTAACATAGATTTTAATAGAAAGGGAGATTGTGAAAATGCCGATGAGTTGGCCCAATATGCTCCTCCTAACCCGCCCCAAGAAACAATGAATCATAGATATATGTTTTATCTGTTTAGACAGGGTAAAAAGGTTATAATGAATCCAGTTACAGGCCGCGATAGAGCTAGTTTTCCTATAGAAATGATAGTTAAAAAGTATGGATTTGAATTAATAGATCAAATGGGGTTTGTTGTAAATACAGGTATGAATTTAACAGATAGGCTATCTAGTTAAATAGACAATAAGGGCAGTTATAAGGGTAAAGAGCCAGTCCCAGAATTTAATAAAATACCAAGGCATACGTTTTACATGATAGAAGAATAATTGAAATGGATCTTCGCGTCTGACAGGTTTATTAGCCATAATACTACTATATTATAGCTACAAAATTAAATTTACTATTAGTTCTACAAAGACATTTATTTTCTAATAAACCACTAGTGAGTAAAATGGAAGAAGATTTACTAGTAACAAATGCCTTTTATCCTATTGCTGTATTAACAGAAAATGGTAACCAACAATCTACAAGAGTAGACTATAATTTTCGTAGAAATATTGAAATGCCCTATAAAACAGAACAACTAGGGCCTTATCCGGATATTAAACTAAAGGATGAAAAACGATATGATACAAAAACAGCACAGGAATTTAGACAATACTTGAAAAAGAAGGAAAAGATATCGGACCCATTAGATGTCAACACAAATGCTGAATATATGGATACTGTTTTAGAACGTGGCAATATGCCTAAATATTATGAACAAAATACATCTGATAGAAGACTAAAAGTAAAAAAAATTATAATTAATTTTGATAGTAGAACTAGAGATACTGAATTATATCCAAATGCTTATAACTATAGCATATTTTTACCATTTAAATTACAAAATATAAAATATGTAGAGATGATTAGTTCCGAGATACCCTATACATCTGCTACAGGATTTCCATATATATTTATATGTAGTAGAGCATTAACAGAAATAGAAAAGTTTCAAACAGTAGAAAATATATTTGCTAAGGTACAGTTAAATGCTACACCTGGTCCAAACACTATAATATTTAATGGTCACATAGATCATAGTTTAACAGTTTTTGATGATACGCCATTAGATCATCTAGTATCTCTAGATTTCCAATTTAGAAACCCAGATAATAGCTTTTATGATATTGGAGAACATAGTTTTACACTAGAATTTATTGTATATATTGATACAATAATGAACAGTAATATAAGCAGTAGAAGAGGTATTCAAGATAAAACAAATCTTGAGGCGAATTTGTTATTATAAATCATTTAAAATGATTATAAATATAACTATAAATATAACTATAAATATAACTATTAATAATGGATAGTAATACCATAAAGTGCCAAACTGAGGAACCCGAGTTAGATGCCAACCCGAAGGGTTTGGCACTCCACGGTAATTCATTAGAAGATGAATCATTTGTATTAGTCCATGTCGATAAAGAAGAAGAAATAGAAAAACATCTAGAATCACTAAATAATCATATAGAAGAACTAGAGAAGCGCAACAAAAAATTAGAGAATGATTATGAAAAGTTGGAGAAGCGACATGGAGATTTATTAAAGTTGATGAATGAACTATTAAAAATAAAACCATCAAATAATGATGTAGGTCTAGAAAATTTAGAGGATATTAGACAACGTATCACACAAATATTATATAATGAGGTTCGTAGACATACAGTATTTTCATTTACACCTATTCTAGGTTCTTATAACATCTTTCCTATTATAAAATCAACTTCAGTACAAGACGTTACTAGTAGTACTGATGTGGCATCATCTATCTCTAATAATGTTGATTGATATAAATTGTTTATGTTTATTTTTATTTTTATTTTTATTTTGTACTGTATTAATAGTAGTATGTCAACACAGTATAAAAATTTATATCTGTTATTATTGGTACTTTTTTCTATCTATGTAGTATACTATAACTACAAGAAAACAAATAAAACAATAATAAATGAAGGTTTCGGTATGGGTCCCAGAGGCCCACAAGGCTTACGTGGTGCTATTGGCCCGGCCGGAGAACGCGGGGAACGTGGCTTACCGGGTATGAAAGGTGATAGAGGTGATCCTGGTCCTATAGGACCTAAGGGTGAAAAAGGCGAGCGCGGCCTTAAGGGTGATAAAGGTGATAAGGGTGACCGTGGAGAACGTGGTGAAAAAGGCGATAGAGGAGATAAGGGTGATCGCGGAGAGAAGGGTACACAAGGTGAGCGTGGAAAGGATGGTGTTAGAGGCCCTAGAGGCATTCAAGGTGACCCTGGTACATTTGGCGAAAAGAGTTGTATTTTTGTCGGTTCTAATGACGAATCGGATTGGCAATGCCCAGACGCCTTTCCTATCTATGCCGGTGCTTCTATGGGCAGTGAATTATCTACATTGAAATGCGCTGGTGGTGTGGCTAAAAATGCTACATGTAATGTAGCTGCTGGTGTAGGAGCCAAGGCAATCCCAGTAATAGATGAAAATGGTGGTATTACTGATATAAAAATAGCAAAAACCGGTAAGAATTATTCGGTTCCTCCTCGTGTTATGGCTATTAATGGTAAGGGCAGTGGGTTTGTTGCAGAGTCACTAATTTCTGGCGGCAAAGTAATTGGTGTCAATGTTGTAAATGAAGGTTCTGGATACACGAATAGTACTAAGATAGAATTTGTACCAATAGATACCGGCTTTGGTGCTAAGGGTATGGCTTTCTTATCAAATACAATGGTAACAAATATTGGTATTACTAGTCAAGGTAGTGGTTATAAAGTACCACCTAATGTTACTATAACTGGCGGTGGTGGAAATGGTGCCAGGGCCGAGGCAGTAATAGAAGATGGTCGTGTAGTGAGTATCAATGTTTTAGATGGTGGCAGTGGCTACACATATTCCCCTACTATTAAAATAGAGGCTAAGGAGGCCAAATTTGGCTGTAATTATTGCCACATGTGTTGTAAAAAGCAACCACAGGCCGCCAATAAACATATGGAAAGTGTCATGGAAAAACGCCTAAAAAGACAAGAAGGATTAATACAAAAATTATTGAATCATACTCATGAATTTCCTATGCCTGCTACTGCTAATGCTGCTAATGCTGCTAATGCTGCTAATGCTGCTAATGCTGCTACTGCTGCTAATGCTGCTACTGCTGCTATTAATAAGGCGATTACTGTTCCTCCACTAGCCCCAACTCCTAACCCTAATACAATTCCGGAACCACCTAAAAAACCAATCGTACCAAAAGACTATAGTATGAAGGATTGGGCTAAATCCAAAAATGTTGTGACAAAGCAATCTACAATTGAGTTTGAATCTAAATTGGCTACAGATGGCAACGATAAAACATTTAGTTCAACACAAATGAAGGAAAATAGTTATTGGGAAATGGAATTAGAGAACCAAATAGAACTAGAGCAACTAGTACTTCATTTCAACCTACTAGACAACAAAGAAATTACAGTACAGATAGAAATGGATAATGCTAATGGTGCTATAGTAAATACTGAAAAGGCTATCATAAAATACAATAAAGATGTATTTGACAAGAAGTACAATAGTGAATTCCTTGTAAAGAAGATTAAAATAAGTCTAGTCTCTCCCAAAGTTGCTAAGTTGGCTATTTATGATGTAAAAACATTAGGAACATTAGCGAGAAGTTGTAAATACTACGAAGATAGTTACAATAAGAACAGACAAGATAATTTAGATAAAATAATAGATAACAAGTATGATTCATTAAACTCCACGGTTGCCACTCGTCTAAAGAAACTATATGATACTTGTATTGCTACTATTAAAGGAGATAAGGGATTACAGGATGAAACAGTTGCTGAAAATGCCAAAAAATTTAGAGAAATGATAAAAAAAGTAAATGATGAAAAGAAGAAACGTGCCGATGAAGCTAAAGAAAAACTAGTAGTGATTGCCAAACAACAATTAAAAGATGAAGAATTGGCCCAAGACGCCAAGAGACTAGGTGTTAAGCCACCACCACCAATGTACTCTAAGATGGAAATAGATGAACTAAGAAAGGTCGCTAATTGGACCGACACTAAGACCAAAAATATGAGTAATGTAGAAGCAGCTAAATGTATGGTATTATACAACAACTATACATCTAAGAAACAACGGGCTCAAGAATTGGGTGAAATGGCTGTAAATGACCCTAATTTAATAAATGAAACTAAAGAATTAGGAGAAGCCGCTGAGGCTACTTATCAAGAATATTTAGCTAAATGCCAATAATTTGACAATTCAAAGTAATTTATAGAATAGATTATAAGATCTATAAATTATTTTTTATTTTGTGATTCATAGTTAAAATGCTACGCGCTTGAGACGTGTTTTAATATCATAAAACAGTGTACTGATGAGTTTGCGCATATGATTACCTCTACAATCTTTCGATAGACTATAAAGTGTTGACAAAAGGCTACTAATATTAAACCAATACTCTACCTCTTTTTCGGTAATCTTTTCTTCTAGACGAATAGGTGTATATTTTACATCTTTTTTATACTTTTCGATAATATCGCCGATATTATTAGTCCAAACCGAAAACTTGGAACGACTCATTTCACTAAATTCCGGATTTCCAAAATCACAATTCATAAATGCAGTGAGAATCTGAATAATACTCCACTTTTCATAACCTTGTAGGTTTTTAGCGGAATACTTCCAGCGACTAAGTTCCTCTAATAGTACTGGAAGCATCATAGCCTGAATACCAATATGTTTATTTTTATAAATATCCATAACCATCTGTTCGAATGATCCCTCCTCCAATAACTCACTATTATACTGGTCATCAAATATGTTAAACATCCTTTGGATATCACTAATGAATGTTTGATACTTTTCCTCGAGGCTATTTGTTCCCTCTACATAATCCTTGAGGTGATACTTCGATACCAGGTCAAACTTATCTTCAAGATTGGTCCATAGATATGGCATTGTCCAAATAGTACCATCAATACTACTACTACCATTCACTTCTAAGTACTTCTCTTTAATAATTGTTTCCCAATCAACACCATAGTAAACCGTGTAGCCTTTAGGGTCAATACCACGACGACCGGCACGACCTATCATTTGATGTGCCACAATAGGATTGATGTAGCCGCCAGTAAGAATAACAGTGCGGATAGGATAGTTGACGCCAAACGCTAAAGACTGGTCACTAAATGTAATTGGTGCTAACCGCATAGTACTAGCAATAAGACTTTGGGCTACACGTTGAAACGGTGTAGGTAGCCGATTGAGGTATAGAATAACCCCGCGTTCCATACCAATCATGAAAGGATGGTCATAGGAAACGTAGGCCTCTTTGCGAATGACCTCCTTTACATCCTTTTCTTTTTCGCCAGCATCATCGTCTTCAGCATCTTTGTTACCACCACTCTTTTTGTCGGCACTAAATTTATGTTGTGCTTCTTTTTCCTCGCGCATGTAGTTCATCAATTGTTTGCGATAATCGATGATGTGATTGCTATCTACATACTCCTCGAGAAAAGTAAATTCTGGATGCGGGCGATAAATATTAACCGGATGGAGTTCTGACAGTGATTGTACTTGAGTAATTTCATTTTGATAGTGCCGAATTTGCCGCTCATAATTATCAATCATCTTGTTTTTAGTATTTTCGTCCAATTCAGTATTATCGTTTAGTACTATACAACGCTCTGTACAATAAGAGATGTGACTGTTCATTAATTCTAAGTACTTCTTTTGATACAACGCGAGTTGACTATTTTTCAGGTCAGCTTTACGTTTTTCAATGTACGACTGAATTGTCATTCCCGACGATTTAATAGTATCATCGGAAATATTGAGGGTTTCTAGTTCCTTCTCCTTTCGCATATATTCTTGATAGGAATCATTAGAGAACTTGAGGTCATCATAATAGGTTGGATATACACGAGATTCCTCTTCTTTAAGATAGTGTACAAGTTCTGTGAATTTCTGTTGACAAATACCCGGATTTAGTCGGAATAGAATGGCTGGCAACATGTTGCGCTTCTGTAATACCTTCAATAACTTGTACAAATCTACTACATCAGATTCCTCCATCTTTTTAGATAGCCCTTGACGGTAATTATTTAGCACACCCTCTACAAACCCCTTGTCCGCATTAGACATTTCTTGAACTATTTTCTTTAGTGCCCACTCCCATTCTTTACACATATCCAATGTGAGTCGAACTGTCTTGAAATATTTATTTGGGTGTAGATCACTAGGAAAACTACTGTGTTCCTTGAGCTTACTATAGAGGTTATAGAGTTCGTCTGGTGTAAATGACATATCTGATTTTACTACATCACCATCAATAAAGCCATTACTCTGTAGGAACTCGATACTACATACAGTTAAGGGGTGGATTTTGGTTAGTGTGTTTTCATCACTAGACCACAAAAACTTTTGTTGTTGTAGGAACCGGCGATTACACACAACCAGTTCAATATCTCCTACAAATTGCCCCCACCAATTGTGTAATTGCTCGGCATTTCCTACACAAGCCGATAGGGCCAAGAACTTGGTGGTTGTCTTGTAGGTAAGCCACTTAATCCAGCGTTCTAGTTCCGAACCAACAATATCCTGATTTAATTGGTGGATTTCATCAAACACGATGTAGTCAAAAATGTTTGGCTGGATATTATTTTGTACAAAATAAGATTCTAGGGCACCTGGTGTACCAACTAGGATATCGAAACTATCTAAAGAGTCATGGTATGTATCTTTCTCCGTGATTAACGAGATGTGTTTCTTCAAATTGTTGTTATGGACTAGGTTGCGAATCATACCACATACTTGCCGCGCCAATTCTGGAGATGGTACAACAAATAAGACATGATTAGAGATGAGACTACAGTAGGTAGATAGGGCTGTCTTGCCACTAGATGTTGGAGCAATAACGATAACATTTTTACGGTTATCCATCATTTCGAATACATCTTTTTGCCACTGGTCTAGTTTAGGGCGTTTCTCGTCGAAGTGCGACAGTGGCGAAAGATATTCATAGAGATGTGTCATTTGGTATTCATATAGATCCAAACCAGTCCGTTTAAAGTACTTGTTGACCTTTTCTAAAACCTGTTCATATTGTTCCTGTATTTCATCGTCTAGTTTATTAAACTCTTTTGCTACATCTTTATCCTCTAAGTAGTTGATAATATAGGTGTAGGTTTCAATGTAAACCTTTAACATTTCAGGTGTTACATGAGTACCAGCATCTACTAGATTTTTAGTGAATTTAATAAATAGTTTTACGGCCGACAAGACCTTGTTGGCCGAGATATGGATAGAACTGATTGAATTAGAGATTTCAGTAATACTAGGGCTATCAAAATCAATATTCTCAATGCTAGTAAGAATAGCCAAATCTGCCTTCTTTTGTAACTCCATATTACCAATATTTTGTTCCGAAATAATCTTGTCCCTAGTATTGGTATATTCGAAGATATCCAGTTCTTTCTCCATATTTGTAATCTTTTCAGCGTTCTGAGAATCTAGAATAGGATACAATTTGGCGTTCATAATTGTGTCGAGGCGTTCCATAAGTTCTTCGTATTCTTCTACCTTTTTAGATAGCTTTGCCAGATTCTTACTGGCTGACTTTTTCTTCTTTTCATCTTTTGTATCATTAACCTGCTTCTGTAGAGTATTCTGCTCAGTTTCTAGGTAGTTCTTAATTAATGCATATTGAAACTGGCGGATAAAGTACTTGCTATCAAATGGTAGACTGGCTAAGAATTTGAAATCTTTTTTAACTGTCTTATCTACATGTGCCAATTCTTTAAACTGAAACGGCTTGTTTTTAAGGACTGCATCTACAATTAGTTCTTCTGTTTTGCTGTTAACCAATGCCTTATAGTACTTACCCATTACCTTTGTATCTTCTAACTGTTCGCCCATAGTTTCTAAGAACTTCAATTGTTGCTTGTATTTGAAGCAGTAACGATGGGCCAGTTCAGGCTTCTTACTAACGAGATAATCATTTAGGTCCTTCTTATAGGTATCAATAAGTGATAGCTTACTAGATTCGGCAATAGGGGCATCACTAATAATTTTGGTTGCCACTTTAATCATTTCATCAACTACAGCCTTATCAATATTATGAACATTTAGCGGTTCTAGAATCTTAATAAATTGTTGTACAATTCGCATATGGATGCGTTCAATCATTTTTTTAACCATAGATTCCTGGCTATCAATTGTATTACGATAATACTGAATGGGGTTAAATTTAATTGTTCCTTGTTCTTGTAGCAACTTAATCATGGTCTCTTTGGATAGACTATGATTCCAGTAGAGAGCCTCTTTTTCATTACTAAAATCGTAGATATCATTCCAAAATTCATTTGGTTTATCACTATCAGACTGAATATCTGTAACCGTCTTTGATACCTCTAATGTAATTGTACTACACGGAATACCACTAATACCGGTCTTCTTAATAAGTGCCTGCAAACTTTGAAATTCGCTCAATAATACTGTTTTTGGTGCTATATGAGTATTCGCAACATCAGGAGTATTATTTACAACACCGTTACTCTTGTATTCTTGTTTAAATTTGCCACCAGGTGGCTTATAAAAATTGCTGGACCGAGATTGTTGGGCGTGAGGGGGTACGTACATCTTTATTATGTACTTTAAAGTTGAGTATATATTTCAATTTCAATTGTCTTTAAGTTTTTAGTACAAAGATACTATAAAGTGTCAATCCCTTCGGGTTGGCACTCCACGGTAAATAATAAAATAAACAAAGTAGTATTTTTATTTTATTATTTTGATTTGTAATTTATTCTACATTACAAACTAGGTAAGGATATAATCTGCCTCGTTAGTACCATTGATATTGTTATGTACCTGTACAAGTATCGAAGAATCAGCATAGGCATTCTCGGCCTCGGGAAAGATTGCATCTAGTTCTGGATCTCTATCCTGGTACATTTTATAGTTTGTATTCCACCAGAGTGAGTAGCACATAGATTCCTCCTCGCTAAGAGCGGTATATTCTTTATCACTGTTTTCTACTACATCAACAATACACTGAAAAGGGGGCCAGTTAAAAATTGCTTCGGAATATGCTTCATCATCATGAATAACTTCGTAGAGTAGCGGATAGATAACATCATGTATTTGCTTGATCCCTCGAAGTTTGTAGCCTTCGTAGGAGTTTAGTGTATTATAGAGTTCCTGGAGCTTCTCGTTATTGAATGTGTACGTCATTTTTAGATGTTTGTATATTTTACTAGTTCAATGTGTTCAATTTACCCCCACAAAGTAGGTTATTAGTATTTTATTAGTATTTTATATAGCATCTAGTGATAAATATACAACCACAGAGAAGTACAGATGGATGTATTTAGGTCTAGGTTTTCTAAAGTAGGTGTCTCACTTTTTACCTGCTGGTCCACTGTACAAAACTCGTGCCACTTACTAATTACCTCAGAATAGGCTGCTTGGTCTTGAATAACATTTTGTAGATAGGGCCAGATGAAGTCTCGCATATCATTAGGCACATGAATATCGGCAAATGCTTGCGAGTTGGCATTGTCGTAGAGGGCTTGAGCGGCGGCGTTTTCAAAAACAATACTGGTCATCTTATAGTCTGTAGTGTATTATTATGATTATAAAGGGTATTCAATTTTGTAATAAAAAAATACAAAGTGTGTTTAGTGTATTTTTATCTAGACAATACAATCTACTAAAACCTATTCGATGTCACATTCATCCTTTTCACTTTCACTACTAGTTTCTTCGTTGGCCGAGGGGAGAACATCTGGATATACGATGTATTCGTCTTCGTTGATGTAGCCACCAGACTTGTACTTAAAGAGCGACAGGAGAGTGTTCATATAGGTGTCGTTAGAAATACGACCAGCGTTGAAGTCGGCGAGGTTCTGGTGTAGGCACTGAATGGTAAAGTCGTCCATTGTCGGGAAGTGTGTGATGTATACCAGTTATATATATGTCAATTTGGTTCAGACTAGACTAATCTAGTTCCCGAGACCGAGAAGTTGAATTTAATTTGGATGCTATGAAAGTCAAGTTGTCAGGGACCTGACATCCTAGAAACATTGAACTATTTACATCAAATGACCCGATTTAAATTCACCCGAATAACCACCTTTGGCCAATAGGCCATTGATACAGCCCATTAAACCCGTATTAGAAATAGTTAATGGGTCTACACGTGGCGCAAAAGGTTTTTGGAACTCTATTATAGACCGCTCAACACCGAGTATTTCCTTTTGTTGTCCAAATGCCCTATATTTGCTACCTAACATAAACTCCGAATAAATACCTTTTAACATATCCTCAGTAAGACTATCGCGAACTTCTAACATTGGCGTAGCTAATTGAGTACGGCTAACACTCTTTATCATCTTTAATAGGTTTCCGAAATGTATATCATAGTGAGCGTAGATAACACGTTTACCTATCATCTGATTGAGGAACTCTTCTAATTCGCGAAGCGATAGGTACTTAAATGTCCACATCATAAAAGCTACATTTAGATAATAGATACCAGTTATAGCATCCTCTTCTAATGTCATAACGGCTTGTGAAATAGCCATTAGGTCTTCGTAGTCCTTAGGGTGTTTCATGACGTAGAGATAGGTATGGATTAAGAACTTGTGATATATTTCATCGCGAAGGTCGCAGGAAAATTGTTCCCATAGGTATCGACCAGAAAAAGATGTATCCTTTAGTTTCATGTCGTAACTGTAGGCTGATGCTTCTAATAGGAACTGTAATCTAGCTTCTTTGTTAGTTCCAAAGGCTTCGTGGTAGAATTTGAAACGATGCTCGTTGCTATAATCGTGGCATTCATTAGTACATTTAGGAAGAATAGGTTTAGGGTTTTTCTCGCGTTTAAAGTGACAACTCGTAGAATTAGACATATATAATAAATAGAGAATATAAATATCTATATTTATTATATTGGTTTAAAATTAATAATTGTTCTAATATTCAAAATGAATATTAATAATAATGATTTAGATATTATAGATAATGACAAACTCAGAACTTCATTAATAGAATATAATGTACCATATTTTGATAATATTTTACCAGAAGATGTATTAGGAACCATTAAAATCTATTATAGAGGTATTAGAGGGAGACAAGTTGAGTTGTTAAAGTGTATACATATGCTATTATGATATCACTGACACAGAATCATTTTTTACCGAAAGATTGAAGTTCTATGATGATATTTATGACAATATAACTAGTTTAATGCCAGAAGTTCAAGATATTCGCGACATATTAAAAAATAATAATAGTACAATCAGTACAGAGGATAAACTAAAATATAGAGATAAACTTGCGTCATATAATATTTCATTAGCCTTATTTAATCCATTTACTAAAGAGGTTGAAGATTTCAATTATGGAACTTTTAAATTTATGGAAGAAGAGTTACATATAAAAAATGATAGAAATACTGAAATACAAGAGGCAATAAGGGCATTTATGAAGTCAAAAGAACCGGCCAAGTTAACTGAGGATGAACAGAAAGAATTAGAAATATTAAAAACTCTTGAATTTACTGGTTAACCAATTAAATATCTATATTTATAATAAATGAATTATAAAATCGTTATTCCTAGTTACAATCGCGCCGATACTCTTGCCAGTAAAACTATAAAGGTTCTACAGAAACATAAGATTGACCCTAAAAATGTTTACATTTTTGTAGCCAATGAGGAGGAAAAAGCTAAATATCGTGCTGCTCTTCCCTCCGAATATAAAAACCGTTTAATAGTTGGTATTAAAGGTATGAAGAACATTCGTAACTTTATTAACGACTACTTTCCTCGCGGTGAACAACTTTTTCATATGGATGATGACTTAGTAGATATATATCGCCGTGTAAATGAAAAGAAACTAGAGCCTATTAGTAGTTTAGACTCCTTTATTAAGTTAGGATTTTCGCTTTGCCAGGAAAAAGGTTGTCGTCTATTTAGTATATATCCGGTTGAAAACCCCTATTTTATGAAAGCCTCCATTGTTCGTGGATTAACGTATTGTATGGGTGGTGTTTGGGGTAATATCAATCAACCCGAACTAAAAGTAACTGTTGACAACAAAGAGGACTTCCAGCGCTCTATACAGTACTTTTTAAATACGTACAATCCTAAAAATCCCCAAAGAGGTGGTGTTATTAGATTCAATAATGTATGTTGTGGCACGACTGGCTATAGTGGGAAGGGAGGCATGCAGAGCTTCGATAGAACAAATCCAGTAATACTAAGAGAGGCTAAACAGGTTGCTGATATGTATAGTGACTATTGTAAGTTAAATTTAACTAAGAAAAGCGGTAAGCCTGAAATTAAAATTAGACAAATAAAGTTAGAGGAGATTAAATTAGAATAGGTTAAAATATATTAATAATTTATAGTATAATATAAATGATAGGTATTGTTTTGGTATGTACTAATATGTATTTCATATTAGCTATTAGATTTATAAAAAGATTTATGTACTTTTATAGAGGGTCACAACATATTAAATTTTACATGTTTACTGATACTGATCCAGAACCATATTTTCCTAAAAATATTAAAGAAACGTTTTCAATTGAATATATTAATACCAGACATACATCTTGGGTTGATGCCACAAATTCTAAATTCACTAGTATTGTGATGTTAAAATACAGTCAATGTGATTATCTCTTTTATTTTGATGCCGATACAAATGTAGGAGAGTTATTTACAGAAGAATGGTTTTTGGGAGATTTAGTTGGTGGAGAACATTATATGAATAGATGTGATTTGGATAAGCCCAAACCATTTGATAGAAATCCTAAATCAGAGGCATATGTACCACTAGACACGCCATTGAAACAAATTTATTATTATGGTGCTTTTTTTGGAGGTAAAAAGGATAAGGTTGTTGAATTTTGTAATATACTAATTGGAAAACAGAAGAAGGATAAAGAAATACCATACGAGCCCTGTTGGAACGATGAAAGTTATATAAATCACTATTTTCATTACAATCCACCAAAAACTATTCCATGTGATAAATTCAAATTTTATGTTAGCTGTAAGGCCGGTTTTCAAAACACTAGAGATTGTTCATTAGATATTAGTGAAGCAAAAAAAGCTGTTTTAAATAATAATAGTGCCTTAATAAATATTTATGATGGTAAAGTAGTATTTACAGATACCTTATAGTGCCAAATTAAGCCACCCCTTATGATGGCTTCAAACTTTTGAAACTTCACGGTAGATAATCTAGCCATTCTCCTTCGTCAAAAGGCTAAAGGCTTTTCCTTTAGCCGTCCACAGTAACTACTTTTGCCAGGTTTTTAGGAAAGTCTGGATTGTGACCTTTTAAAAGTGCAACTTCATAAGACAATATCTGTAGTGGTATAATAGACAATATACACTGCAGTGATTCATTAGTTGGTATAGTTATAACACTTTCAAACAACTCCTTTTTGTAATCACATCTAAAGCCACTATTAGTGATTAGTATAATTCTACCAGCTCTACTAGAAATTTCTTCAGCGGCATTAATCATTTTGTTAAAATTATCATCCCTAGGAGCAATTAGTATAACTACTATATCTTTATCAATCAATGCAAAGGGGCCATGTTTTAGTGAGCCACCTGGATAACCTTCTGCGTGAATGTAGCCAATTTCTTTGATTTTAAGTGCTCCCTCGTTAGCAATAAACTGTGCCAATCCTCTACCTAATAGAAACATACTGCGAGTATTTAAAATACCTCTAGCGATATTTCTGACTTGTTCCATACACCCACCTAATAATTGTTCTACATCTAAACTTAGATTTCGGAGATTTTTAATATATTGCGTACGTAAATGTACACATGTATTTTTATTTTGTGAGAACCATATACTCATAAGTGTCAATGCTACTATTTGACTAGTAAATGCTTTTGTACTAGCTACACCTACTTCACGGCCAGCATTTAGATAAATACCACAATCACTTTCGCGGGCTATTAAAGACCCTACAACATTTACTATAGAAATAATAGGCGAATCACCAGCTCTAATTAATTCTATACATCTATGAACATCTTTTGTCTCTCCAGATTGAGATAATAGTACAAACCCTGTCTTACCACTATTGGGTATGTCGTCTATTGTAAATTCACTAGCATCTATACAATTAACACTGTTGAAACACTTTAATTTCTGCATAATTTTACAACCTATTTGAGCGGCATTAAAACTAGTGCCACATCCTAATAATATAATATTATCAATACCTAATAGTAGTTCTCTATGACCATCTAGACCACCTAGTTTAACACTATTATCCCCTAATAGTCTACCGCCCATATTAAGTGTTCTCATAATACTCATGGGTTGTTCGCAAATTTCTTTAATAGTCCAGTGCGGATATGGATAGCTACTGGTTTCAACTATCTTATTTTGTATAATATTTTCATTATAATTAGTACGGTTAGGAAAACGTATAACACCATCAACATCTTTTTCTAAAGTTACTATATCACCATCATTTAATGTTATATAGTTACTAAAGTGTTTACATAATGATAATTGTTCGCTACTAATTAGGGCAAATTTATTGTCAACACCTAGGACAAGAGGGCTGCCATTTTTACATAGATACAACTTATCTGGTGTTTTTAGAAACAGTACTACAATAGCCCAGGTTCCATGAAGTTCTTTTACCGTCTTGGTCAGTACATCTTTTTGAAAATCAACCTTACTATAATCCCCACCTAAACGTTGTAATTCCTTACCTAAATTATATCCTAATAATTGTGGTATAACTTCAGTATCTGTCTGACTTTTAAATGTTACACCTTCATTTATTAGCCGCCCCTTGATTTCTAAGTAGTTTTCTATAATACCGTTATGAACTACACAAATTTGGTTACTGTTATCAAAGTGAGGATGAGCATTTGTATCAGTTTTAGCACCATGAGTAGCCCATCTTGTGTGTCCAATTCCAATACTTCCACTATGGATACTAATATCTCTTTGTAACATCTCTATAGCAGTGTATTCCTTTGTGGATGCGTATTTGTTACATAGAAAACTATTATTCTCCTGTTCATTATTCTGTTCTATTGTACAAATACCTGCAGAATCATATCCGCGATTCTGTAATAATATTAAACTAGCTAAAATGTACTCAAATGCTGAATCGGAACCTAAATATGCTGTAATGCCACACATTATCTCGTGTAAGCTAACAAAATATTATATATAAAAATACATATTATTTATAATTATAAAATATTATGTATTATTTTATTATTTTATTATTCTAAACGGTAATACCAGTTCCTAAAAGAGCCGCTCTTTTAGCCTCAGTTCTTTGTTTGGCATCAGCTTCTATTTTTTCTTGTTCCTTAACTTCTTGTTCTGTAAAAGTAGGGATAGTTAGCATATGGCGTTGTAATCTAGCACACTCTATATTTAGGGATGCTTTTATTTTTTCTACGGTCTTTACCATTTCCTTAACGCGATCTATTCCATAACGATCGTCGTTGCTTTCTAGGTCTTCTAGTATGTTATTTAAAATAGTTAGATTTTTCATAAAATAATCATGATATTCGTCCAGTGTATTGTACCAAGTGTCATTCTTTTCAACATCTTTATCTGGAGGAGCTACGACACTTATCCATTTGTTTGGTGGGTTACATTCCTTCTCCGTGAGAGCCTCGGGATTTCCACGGCAGATAGGACCTCTCGAAATACTATCTATTCTAGCACCACATTCCTTAAAACAACTAAGTATTAGTGTAACAAGTCTTTTCTTTTGTGTATATTCTTCGGTAATGCCATCACATATAACTTCTTTTATTTGTGGAACATCGCCTATAAAGCCAAAAGAATAGGAACGACCGGCTACGGTTTGATGTTGAAAACGAGATAGTTCATCACTATCTATCATAGTTACTCTATTACAAAAATCAGGGTCTAAGTATTTTTCACTATATTCATTTTTTAGTTTATTGCCAGTTTTTTCTATTTCAAACATCATCTTAGAGCGCTCTTCATCTTGTGTTTCGGTACTATTCCAATTACCCATTGTCTATTTACTATTATAAAATTATATTTTATTTTATTACAGTAATTGTATTCTAAATTAGATTAGTTTCTTCCCTTAACCTTTATTCACATAAAGTAACGTCACTTTGTTCCAAAAACACCCTACATGTAGGGTGTTTTTGTGAACAAAGGTTAAGAATTAACCTTGCTTTATTTTAATAAAGGTTAAATACATAAATAACATAATGGCAATGATTACTAACACAAACATCATTTGATTGTTATCCATTGGGGCTTTTATATCCTCACGTCTGGTTTCAACTGGTACTTCAACTGGTACTTCTACCGGTACTGTGTAGCCCCATGGCCACCAACCTCTGCCCCAGCCCCAACCGTCATAGTAGCCACCATAACCTCCACCATAACCTCCACCATAACCTCCACCATAGTAATTTTTAACAACAGTTCTGTGTTTGTATTCTGGGTAAGGTCCATGACTGCGACCACCAGTGTAAGTACCACGGCCTCCTTGTCCTAATTTAACACTTGGATAAGGACCGGCTGGTCTAGAACCACCACGAGCTGCAGGAGCACCTGCCGGCTTAGAACCTCCACCGTGACCTCCAGCCGGCGCGAACCCTTCTTTTCTAGGGGCGCCACCTCCAACACCTCTAGAGGCACTGGGGTTTACAGCCGGACCACCATGTGTGCGGCCAAATCCTTCCTTAAAGCCTCTAGAGGCACTAGGATTTACAGCTGGACCGCCATGTGTACGACCGAAATTTTCCTTAACCTTTAGTTTCTTACTAAAGCGGTTTATAGAGCCACTAAGGCGATCTAATGAACCACTAAGTTTCATTTTAGCATCACCGAAATAGACACGTTGCTTATTTAAATTAGTACTAATGATATCCTTAGGATAGATGGGTCCCTCGAGATTATTTAGTGTTTTATTTATTAATTTAACGTTGGCATTAGATTTTATCTGACGAGGAATATTCACAACTTTATCACTCATTTTGCGAATCTTTAACTTTAACTGTTGTTGATTACTCATTTAATATAAATGTAGAATTAATTTTGAACTGTCTTTTTAGTAAATATAAATAATATTTCTCCTCGTAGTTTATCATTATTCTTTAGTGGCGATAGTCGATTCTTTAAAAAATATGTATCTACTAGTTTCATACTAGTGAGTGTAGACATATAAGATGTAAAATCATCAACAAGTTCATATTGTTCTCCACTAAGTTTCTTATGGTAATTACCTATCATTACAGCCATTTTACCTTTAGGTTTTAACACTTTACTACATAGTTCTAAAGTAGGATATAAGTAGCCTTTTAGCCACTTATCGTATGTAGGGTATTTATCGATAGATTGATTTCCACTATTATCCGGATAGATTTCCATATCAAAATAGGGAGGACAGTAAAATATTGTGTCTATACCTCTAGTATATTCCGCCATAAACTTCTTATCTCCTAATAATGATTCCGAAGGACGTTGATACAACTTCATACGTTTCTTGGACTGGGGGTTCTTTTCACGATATAATTTGTATAGGGAATCACTTTTTTTTATTACACTATCCATTACATCGACACCTATATATTCTTCCCACTCCTCCCCGGCCATAAGATAGGTCAATAAATAACTACTCCAACTCATCTCGGGGGTAAATATTTTTTTATGTTTAAAACCACTTTCGAGTTTTGTATTCAATAGCAGATATAGAACCGCCGGATTTAATACACTGGCTTTTGATTGGTATTGTTGTAAGAGATAAATAGGTGTTTGTAGTGAATTGTCGCGAAGATAGAGACTAATACTACTAGGAGCAAATAGGCGGTCATCTATGCGACCTTGGAAAAAATCATGAAGTGATTGCCAAAAGTTCGGCTTACCTGGAATACTATTAGTTATCGTAGTTTCATTAAGCATCTCCTTAGCATACATGTTTCTTAATACACGTTTTAGTTTATCCTTACGTTGTATGAAAATTGTCTTTTCATCTTCATCTATTAGGGATTCTTGTAATTCACTAATACTTTCAGTAATAAGTGGCCGTTGAAACATAGTATCTATTTCTGGGGTATATAGATAGCTATTGTAGAATCTTTCTAGAACTTCTACGCGGTTTTCAACTAGTACATCTTGGAAGTAGGCAAGCCACTCTCTAGTATTTTTAAGACGTTTATCATCTCTATCGGCACTATTGATAAAATCTAGAATACTAATAGGTTTCTTATACTTTATAATGGCCTTATTTGCGAGTTCAACCAGTGTTTTAGTACCAGTTTTTCTACTAGTAGTTTTAGGGAGGTCATGATTGTACGCACCTATATCCTCTAAAAATGATTGTTTGCTATAAAACATACTTATTATAAACAAGCATTTTAATTTTTGTATTTTTTATTTGTACTTGAAAGTGTCAAAGTTAGGGTTCCATAATAAACTCATCCTCGTCTTTATCGAATCCAGTAAACTCTACGAATATTCTATTACCACCTTTTTGAACACCTATATATTCAACTTCTAATTCTCGTAACTTGTCATCAACATTAAATAACTTGGCACCACCAAATATCTTTTTAAACAAACCGCCACTCATTAAATTTGTATTATTCTCTGTAGGTACATTATCCTCACTATCCTCACTATCCTCACTGCCTTCCTCGTCTCCAATAATGTCAGGATTCTTTTGTTTTCTAGAACCACCTAGAAACTCTAGTGTATCCTTCAGTACATTCTTAGCCGAGTGGCATATTATTTTGAACATTCTACGATATGTTAGTTCTTTACCTTTATCTAACTTTATTTCATATCTGTATTTATGTAAGTCGCTTAGAGAAAATATGAATTTAAATGTAGATTTACCGTGAAACTCTTTACAAATTACATCATCTAGATTTACTTGTTGTTGTTTATCAGTCAGATAGTCAATTGTAACTATTTTTTGACCTTCTAATGATTTACAACTATCAACTTTTAAAAGTACTGGGTTACCATTACGGTCATCGCCTAGTTGTACATCAAAGTCGACGTCATTTTCATTTAGGTCATCAGTAGAAGAGTCGGGATTCATACGGCGTTTCTTTTGTTTCAGATTTGTTATGGTATAGTTTCTAGCGTCCATATGCTTTATCTATTTATAGCATATTTTTTATTTAACCATAGTTCACAAGTAAGTGCTTCGCACTTACAGCCTCGGCCTGCTCTTCGAGCAGGCTCGGCAACTATGTAACGTCACTTGCTCAAAAAACACCCTACGGGTAGGGTGTTTTTGTGAAGCA
>JACCDM011466801.1_pt1 | contig 97551 bp, 84 predicted proteins | sample 7445851 | NCBI WGS metagenome assembly JACCDM01 (sample SAMN15323438, study PRJNA562643) | freshwater metagenome | isolation source: river surface water | place: USA:Blue River Watershed | collected 2017-08-16
GTATAAGTAATTGTAGTTTGAGGAAGAGTTAAATCTGGAGTTAATACAAGAGCACTTACATCTGTGTTTTGTGTAGGATTATATGTTACTGCTGTAGCATTTTGCATAGTTTGTCCAGTTATAGTTGTTAACTGTGCAGCTGTTAACGGTGTTAGAGCAGGACTAGTATCATTCGTATAGTTCATATATAAAATTAGTCCACCTGCGCTTCCATTTAACCCAGTAGCTCCTGTTACTCCAGTAGGCCCAGCAGAACCAGTTTCTCCAATAGAACCAGTAGGACCAGTAGGACCGGTAGCTCCTATTACTCCAGTTGGTCCAGTTTCTCCAATAGATCCAGTAGGACCAGTAGATCCAGTATTTGTAGCCGAACCAGCTATACCAGTTGGTCCAGTTTCTCCAATAGATCCAGTAGGACCGGTTGCTCCTATAGTTCCAGTTGCACCAGTATCACCTACTTGTGTATACATTACTTGTTGTACTGTTATAATTACTCCAGGTACATCTGGTGTTGTATTTGTATCTACAAGAATAATTACATCAGTGTTTGTTGTTTGCCATCTAATAGAAATAACTTCATTTGGACTTGTTGTTGTATAAATCCAATTCCATGCTGCAACTTCCTTTGCACTACTTCCACTAATTGTTAATTCAGTATTTGACCATGGTAAGTCAGAACCATTTGTATGTAACCATATTAATATGTTTGCTGCACTTGCAGAATTTTTTGATAGTTGAGCAGAAAACTGTATATTATATGTTCCTGGACTAGAAATAGTAATATTACCCGAACTATCAATAGTTATTCCATTACTATAATCTTGTACTGGTGCTAAAAGATTATATGGAGTATTTATTGCTGCACCAGTTTGACTAACTTCACTATGAAAAGCTGCATAATAACCTAATACTCCTCCTGAACCTGTTGGACCTTGTAATCCTGTAGGACCAGTATCTCCAATAGATCCAGTTGGTCCAGTCTCTCCTACAGAACCTGTTGGACCAGTTTCACCAACAGCACCAGTAGCTCCAGTCTCACCTATAGCTCCAGTAGGACCAGTTTCACCTACAGCACCTGTAGGTCCAGTATCTCCAACAGATCCAGTAGATCCAGTATCTCCAACAGATCCAGTAGGTCCAGTTTCTCCTATAGCTCCAGTAGCGCCAGTTTCACCTATAGTACCAGTAGAACCTGTAGCACCTGTAGAACCAATTAGAGCGAATGAAAATACATAAGTACTATCTAAATTAAAAGTTAGACTTGCATTTAAGTATGTTACTGATACTGTATAATATGCTGGCGGTCCTCCTGAATAAATAATATTTGTTACTAAGTAAACAGCATTAAAAGATGCATTTGTTGAATCATATATATAAAGTTCTACACTTCCTCCTGATAAAATCCATTGAAACATAGCATCCATAAAAAGTTCAGCAGAACCATTAAGTGATATATATGCCAAATCAAAACTTGTAATTAATGAAGAAATTGGATTATTTGATGTAAATTGTGTGTTTGCTGATAATGTATCTTTGTATATCCAGCTAAGAGTTTGAAAAGCAGCTAAACCAGTAGCTCCTGTTGGCCCAATAGCACCTATAGGACCAGTTTCACCTATAGAACCAGTTGAGCCAGTTTCTCCTATATTACCAGTTGGACCAGTTGGGCCAGTTGAGCCAGTTTCACCTATAGAACCAGTTGAGCCAGTTTCTCCAGTAGGACCAATACTACCAGTCTCTCCTATAGCACCAGTCTCACCAACAGCACCAGTTGGTCCAGTAGCTCCTGTAGAACCAGTACTACCAGTACTACCAGTTGGTCCAGTAGCTCCAGTACTACCTGTGTTTGATGATGTTCCTGCTGGACCTGTAGGACCTATAGAACCTATAGATCCAGTTGGTCCAGTAGGCCCTGTGTAACCTGTACTTCCTAACACTCCAGTTCCAAATATCCATTCTCCACCAAAATATTGTAAAACAGAGTTTGTTGGTGGTATTCCTAGTTGTATAGGTATAGAGCTAATTGAACTTGCATTATACATGTTAGTTTGTGCTACATTGTATAATGACGTTTTATCTGTATCTATAGTTTTAATAGTAAAATTCATGTACTTTACATATACATAACAATATTTAAATAATATTAATCTATTAGATTTTGTAATTATAGTATAATTACAAAAATAGTATTAGTTTGTATATATATTTTATGCTTTCATTTCAAGTTCATGTGTCATATTTAATCTTGTTACTAAGCGAGAAATATCACAAATTTCTTGGTTTCCATTTACTTTTACAGTGCATACTGGATCAATTCCAGATTGCCCATATGACATTTGATATATTTTTCCAGCTACATCTCTAACAGTAGAATCATGTTGAACTTTCATGTCTTCTGTGAGTTTAATAATTCGTCTTTGCATATATCCTGATGTAGCAGTTCCCATCGCAGTATCACAAACACCTTCTCTACCAGACATTGCATGAAAGTAAAATTGACGAGGGTTTAGTCCTCTTAAAAATCCTCTATCTATGAACCCACGAGATTCATATTCAGTCTCTGGTTCTAAATTTCCAAATGGATAGTGAGGTAGAGATCTTTTACCATGGTTAAGTAAAAGAGGAACTCGTTGCCCTTTTAGATTTTGTTGTCCTAGAAGTCCAGTGATCTGTGCAATGTTAAAAAAGTCACCTTTACTTCCTGATATGACAGTTGATAAGAAGTTATTGTCAACTGATAGTGCATCTTTGGCGATACGTAGGCCGATATCTTTTGCTTTACTTAGAGCGGCATTGATTCTGACTTCTCTGATTCCTGGATGAGTGGTAGTTTCTTTGATTCCTTCTGCTTCAATATAGCATTTTTTAATGACATCTAGAATTTCTTGTTCTTTGGTGATTCCTTCTTCATTTTTAGTTTGTGGAATTAAACAGTCTTGTAGGCTAACAGTAAAACCATGTACTAGTAAGTATTGATTTGCAACAAACTGGATACAATCGACAAAGTGTGTAGCAGTCTCTGGTCCATACTCTTTATTGAGAATTTGGTGTATAGAGTTATGCATAGCACCTATGATACTTTTATCAATTGCTCCTTCGTACATTACTCCTCTCCAAATTTTTAGTATAGGTTCATCTGGGTTGATGTCATTCTTTTTCTCGTAGTTAAAGTCAATTGGTAAAAATAAAGAGACTAGGCCATGACCATTGTAGCATTGTACTTCTTTTCCTTTTTCTTTGAGAATTGTTCTAATATGTTCAATACGTTCCATTATTTCATTTGCGCTCATTAGTTTGTTACTTTCATGATATTTTGATTGAGGAGAAGTAGGTAGAGTAATTGCAATGTTAAAAAACTGTCCTTTTGTTATCTTTTTGTTCCATCTTGTCATTCGATATGCTCCTACAAGTGAGTCTTGAACAATAGCCATATTAGGTTTGCTACTTTGTGGAGATATTATTTTATATTGTGCAGCTGATAGGTATTTTAGTTCAGCCTGAGCTTCTAGAGATTGGGGAACATGTAGATTCATTTCCATTGAATATCCCACAGGTTTCCCTGCAGGGTAGACTATACCTTAAGCCTTATCAGGTTGATTAAACCATCATATAAGACCCATAACCGTCTAGTCGTTGAACCTTCCCCATACTCTATCATAGCGAGTGTAGGGGCTTGGCTGCGGATTGCCCAATTCTTCACATTTTTACCATTGGGTTCGGCTATTAACCGAGTTCCTCAAAACTGTTTCCAGTAGTGAGTGGTAGTGAAGGCTCTAAGGGGTTTCCCGCAATTTGGTCATGTAGCTTCCAAAAAACCAATGGTTTACTCGGACACACCTTCTCTTACTTATAGAGGAGAGTTCTGATAAACATATGTTTTCTGGTAACTAGGGAGTTACACGCTTTTCACGCTCCCTGTTGGGGACAAAATGTTATTTACATTTCCTGTGACCTATTATGATCACAAAGTCTATCCCCGTCAAAATCAGCATTAAAACCTTTTGTAGAAGCTAGGTTAAATCTTAGTGTTTTGTGTGGTTTGATTTTTACTCGCATTGCAAGCATAGATGCCATGTGTAGTGTAGGTTGGCGATTTAATAATACATAGTCATCATCCTGTAGTGGGCGATGTACAATCCATCCATTAGTTAGACTATAAGAGCGATTAGAGTACTTTATTTTATCTATAAATTCTCCGTTACGTAGTACTTTATCTCCTTCTAGAACTAGTTCTCTTCCGTTCACTACTGGAATTTGTTTATCACCACGATAAATAATGTCTCCGTTCAGTAGACGAGTTCCTCTGCGAAATCTTTTAAGATCTATTACAGTTACACCGTCTGGTTTAGTTAAAGTTTTTATTTTACCATCATCTACAAGTTTCTGAAGAATATTGATGTTAAAACTAGTTACTACTTCTGGTTTTGATAATGTTTTTGCTAGTTCTTCAGGAACTCCTAGTTCACCTACACGTAGTGATGGATCTGGTCCGATTACTGTTCTTGCTGTATAGTCACAACGTTTTCCCATCATATTGGAACGAATTTGTCCTTCTTTTCCTGTTAGTCGTTCTTTGATACCTTTTATAGGTCTTCCGTTTGTAGTGTGTTTTGCTTTTCCCTGTCCATTGTTAAAAGTTGTTAGTATTCTAAATTTCAGACTAGCAATTGCACGTTGTCTTATTGTTTCCTTGTTATCCTTCTTTCTACTCTTACCTTTATTTTCTTCATCGTCCTCATCATTTTCGTCTAGTAAGTTGTTGTTTGCCTTGATAATTTCACAGTATTGATTAGTCAAGTCATCATCGCACATTTTGTTGTCAGCTTTGACATAAGGTCTATCAGCTGGTGGTAATACTGGAAGTACTGTTATTATGAAGTTTCTAGGATGAGTAAGTCTTGGATCGAAACCGAGAGTTACAACATCTTCTGCTGGAATGTTATCGAATACCTTTTTAATCTCTTCAGTTGTAAGAACTATGCTAGTTTTCTCTTTTTTTTCTGAGTAGATCATCTGGTAGCTACTATCTGCTGTGATAAATTTAATCTTTGGTTTTTCTTTTCCACATAGTATTTGTTCTCCGTTATCGTCTAAGTCTCCTGTTGGTTGGCAGCACATATCAATCTTCTTTAGTTTTTCTAAAATACGTGTGAATCTTGCTTCTCCTTTGAACTTATTTAGTCCTGATAAGAATAACTGATCTTTTTGTATAACTAGTCTACAGCATTTCATACAAAAGCAGTTTAAGAATGCTCCAACACGTTTATAGAAGAGAGGATGTATTACTGGTTCATTGAGTTCTATGCGTCCAAAGTGTCCTGGACAGTCTTTTGCGTCTCCTTTACATGTTTCGCAGCGATGTGATGAGTCAGTTGTACCCATTCGTGGGTCATAAACAGTCCCTGTACCAACTATCTTTTTCACACTATCTACCTTACAGACAGACATTTTCATGACTTCTTCAGGTGAGTATATTCCAAATGTTATACATTCGATTTCTCTGGTATTAGGATCCATAGGTAACTTGGTATTTCTATATATTTTTATGTATAAAAATCAAATTCATATTTGTATAAAAATCTGTATATTTTTTCTTTATAGTATGTAAATGAATAACAAGAAAAAAACACTGATAATTATTATGGTAGTATTGTTTATTCTTAGTATGTATTTAGTGTATAAGTATAGAAAGTTACTTTTTCCAGCTCAAAACTATCAGCCTTTTACAAACGTGTGGACTAAGAGTGTAAACTCTGCTGGAATTCCATATAAAAAAGTCACAGAAAATATGTTGTTAAATACAAGTAATGAGCTTAAGAAGTTTGATGTTGAGATCTTACCAGTATATGGGACTCTACTTGGAATGATTAGACACAAAGGTGTTATACCTTGGGATGATGATGTTGACATATGTGTTCATAAAGATCACTTTAAAGTCATATTAGACAATGTTAGTACCTTTAATAAACTTGGAATCGGTATTACTGAAGTCAGAAAATACTTACCAGGATATTTTCTAAAGTTATATGACTTGTCAGAACCTAAAATTGAAGGTAAAGATTGGTCTTGGCCATTTATTGATATATTTTACTATGAAACTGATAAAGATAAAGTAGTTATTTCTAGTAATGTAAGACCATATAAGTATAGTATAGATAAACAAGATTTTTTTCCATTAAAGTCTAACTTATTTGGAGAGATTGTGTTAAATATACCTAACAATCCAGATAAGATTTTAGATAGTATGTATGGTGATGACTGGGAAACTAGATGTGTTTCTTCTGGATATAATCATAGAGAAGAACAACGATATTCAAAATCATTTTCTATTGATTGTTCTGATATAAGTAATGTTGATGACTATAGTAGTTTATTTGACAATGTATGGGTTATTAACTTGGAAAGTCGTAAAGATAGATGGGAAAAAAGTAAAAGTAGGTTAGATAGTCTAGGTATAGATGCTAAAAGATGGTTAGCAACCAATGCAAAGGATGGGCAGTTTATTGACTACTATAATACTGTTCCTGAACCAAAAATCTCAGTTTATGAGTTAGCTTGTTATACATCTCATATTAAACTATGGGAACATATATATGATTCAGGAGTTGAGTCTGCTATAATCTTTGAGGATGATATAATTTTTCCAGAATCTGTTACAAAGGAGGATATTATACAAGAGATAAAAGAAAGTCCTGGATTTAATATTCTATTTCTTGGTCATTGTTATCAAAATCTAAATTTGTTTGATAAGCCATTAACTAAAGTTGGTTCAGCTTTGTGTTTACATGGGTACGTAATAACTAGAAAATGTATAGAAAAAATATTACCTTTAGCAATAAATTATACTATTCCTATAGATAAAATTACCTATAACTTCTGTTTAGATAATCTATGTTATTTATCACATGATAGAAAGACTGACATCATACAAACATATGGTGCTGGTATAGTACACCAAGATAATGATTTAGGAAGTAATATAAGAGATAAACGTGTATCCTTTTACTTACCTGGTATAGGAAAAATATTCTAAGAAAATGTTATAAGGGAATCAAAATAACCAAACTGTGCCTTATTTTGCTCTATATAACACATATCTTTTAGTTTAAGAATTTGTGATACTTTATCCATAATAGATTTTTGTCTATCTATCTTTTTAGTATAAAGATAAATAGTATCGATACCTTTTGGATGCATATCAAATGGTTTTTCGCACATATATTTTTCAATTTCTTTGATCCATTTCTGAGCTCCATTGTATGTGATTGCGTATGCATGTGCACATGTCAAGTTACTATTTGTTTTCCATATGTTGTTTGTATAAGGTTCAAAACGATCAAGTAATAAATATAAATAGAGTAATCTTGGACTAGTACCAAATAAAACAAGTTCTGCATCTTCTGGTAATGAACTAATACAATTTAGTATATCATTCTTTACATTGCTTGGATTATCAAATAAAATGTCATCTTCAAACACAATAGTCCATCCATCCTTTTTTACTTTTTTAAGAATTTCTAGATGAGACAGTTTACAACCTAAAGCTCCTGGTGTTACTTTTAACTGTTCGCATATACTAGTTTTAGTCTTACCTTCTATTGCAGCAAATCTCTTATATGGAATATCAGCTTTAGAAAGAATATCTTCCATGTATACTTTTCTATCAGGTGATCTATCTAAGTTTATATAATAAGTATCAGATATTAAATTGTCCCACTGTTTAGAAAAGTTAGTATATACTTCAGATTGTGTAGTAAGCTTTTTTAATCTATGATATAATATACCTATTAATATTAGAGTAATGCTGACAACAATAATTATAACTAATTTTATACGTGACATTTTATACTAGACAATATTATGTTTAGATTTAAAAGGTAAATAGTATCAACACAAAAATGTATGAAAAAATACATATGTTTAATAAATTAAGTTTAGTAAATATATATAGATCTACAATGTTAGTACTTCTAGTATTAGTTTTGACATTTTTACCTTCAACAGCTATGCTAACCGACTTTTACTATGTTTTTGCAACATTTGGACTTATTATATTTATTATTCTATGTATATTAGCTACTAAAACTTCACCTAAGATAAAATTAGCATTATGTTTATTAGTTATAGGTTTATATAGAACTAATGTTAAAATTATGTCTGAAATATTACTAAAAATGTTGGTTTTATCTTATACTAATCCAATAGATGTTAGAAAAGATGATTCTATGGTACGTGATCTAGTTAATAGTGTGTTTAGATCAAACTTTAATCTTAAAACAGAGTTTGCTAAACTTCCTTCATATCCTAGCATTTTGGTATGCAACTATTGTAAAGATAGAATAGAAAACGTAGCATGTGTTTTATTTCCAGTAGACTTAGCTATTATGATGAGGGATGGTTTGAAGAAAACAATGCATTTTCATAAAGTAGTAAAGTGGCCTATATTCACAAAGTCAAAAGGTAATTATGAAGATACAAAGACACAAGTTGAACAACATATTAAAGCTGGTAGATCTGTGTTTACTTATATCACAAAACATCCAAAAATTAGACCAGATATAATATCTAATGTTCGCTCTGGTACTTTTAGTATAGCAAAAGAACTAAATGTTCCAATTACACTGGTATGTATTGATTATGTAGATACTCACTTTGGATCAATAAAGAAACAAAACTTTCGTATTCGTGTCGGTGACACATTTATGGTAGAGGATGTAAGTTCAAGTATGTATAGATCTAAAACCTTTTTTAAAGAGACGATGAAAGAGTTCATAAGAAGAAAGTATGAATGTATATTTTAATGTAACTATAAAAATAGTACTACTATTGATTATAATTTTAGTCTATTCATACATAACATGTCCTAACTTACATTTAGGTAATTCTGTTGTACCATTTTACAAACGTACTGATAATAAGTTTCCAGAAATAAATGAAGATTATACACATCCTAATGTATCTATATTACTAACTTCTGGATTGTCTAATCGTATTAGAACTATGTTAGGGTTTATAGAAGTGTGTAAGCATTTTAATAAGAAATTAATAGTAATATGGGTGAAAGACGAGACATGTAATGGTAACTATCTAGATTATTTTAAGCCTATTGATGGGGTGGAATTTATAGATTCTCTTACATCAGTAAATTATGATAATATAGATTATGTTGGTCAGTCAAAAACACTAACAATTTTAGATAACTACAAAATCAAAGATTATAAGAACAATTATTATCATATCATTCCTATAGACTCTCTACAAACTACAATAGATACATTTGTATGTAATAATAACATCAAAGAATGTGTAGGAATACATGTAAGGCGTACAGACTACACAGGAAACTTGATTGGAAAGATTTTAAATGGTGCTAATTCAGATCAAGAGTTTTGTGACTATATTGATAAGTATTCTAGAGGTAAAGGATACTTCTTAGCTACAGATAATAGAGATTCACAAGAGTATTATATAAAAAAGTATGGTAAACGAACTATTGTTTATTCATCTATAAAAGAAACCAATAGTTTACGTAAAACTAGTCTGGAGAATGCTATCGTAGATATCTATTTGTTATCTTATTGTAAGTCTATTAAGGGAACCTATAACTCAAGCTTTACTGACTTTGCTAGACTTTTGAAAAAGTCACGTAATTATGATTTAAAAGCATAGTACTTTGTATTAGAGAGTACGTGATATCGTATGATCATCAGCCCGTATAGCTCAGTTGGTAGAGCGTTTCACTTGTAATGAAAAGGTCTGTGGTTCGATTCCGCATATGGGCAAAATTTTTATATTCAAAAATATAAAAAATCATTTTTTAATCAGAAAAATAACCAAGAATTAAACAGGAGAAATCCATTCCATGTATACCTATACATGAACACTAATACTCGCCACATATACGTGCTAACTTATCATACTTTAAGTTGGATAAGTGTTCACAATACATATCTTCTTTATACTCCTCAGAATTATAATAACAGTTGGTATAATAGTATGAAACTCTTAGTTCACCTAGCATTTTAGTGTGTTTATATACAAATAGCCTGATATCATCTAGATTATCGTTGTAATCTGACATTATATCAAATAGAGTACTTTTTGAAGTCATATTAGTTTATAATAGGATACTTTTATATATAAAGTTTATACATAAAATCAATTTAAAATAGATACAGAGACTTTAGTGGTTATTTCTTAGGTATGATATCATCTCACCTAGAACTTTTACGTTTCAAAAGCAGAGTTAATAAATATATCAATGTTATTGTTACATAATAATGGTGTAAACTTGTTTATTTTTTCATCATCCCAATACCACCATTTAATTTCTAATAGTTTTTCTATCTGTTCTTGTGTAAATCTATATTTGATTAGTTTCGCTGGATTTCCTCCTACTAGACTATATGGTTCTATGTCTTTAACAACATGACTATTATTTGCTATTACAGCTCCATCACCAATCTTTATACCTGACATAATTGTCACATTAGCTCCAATCCAAACATCATTACCAATAATTACATCTCCTTTTGTTGATGGACATCCATCACCATTAAAATTATTGAATATATTTTTATGTATATGACCAAATGGATATGTTGTGATCCATTGCGTGTTATGATTACCACCTAAGTATATATTTACATTTTGTGCTATTGAACAAAAATTTCCAACTATTAACTTTGCATTTTCATTTTTCCAGTGTGTAGTTGGGTTTCCATATGTATATTTACCAAATGTCATAATGTTATATATAATATAATAATCTTTAAACTTATATGATTAGGTTAGTGGTTATTTCTTAGGTATGATATCATCTCGCCTAGAACTTTTACGTCAAATTCATTATACTTGCATATGTCTTGCATAATAGATGACTTATCAGGTTGGTCTATTGTTTGGTAGACTTTCCAAGCATCAAGCATTGCTGTCATTCCATTATTACAATCACTCTCCATACATACTGTTATCATTTTATGTTTTCTCATTGCAGCAGCCACTGACTTTAGACGATAGTTAAAACACCCATTTATTACTATAGGTTCCGTCTGGAATAATTTTAACAAGTCAAACCAAGAAGAGTTAATAGTCTTAATCTTTTCCATAGTATTTGGCTCTAATAGATGTTGGCATTGTCTATTTAGAGCTGCTTTCCAGAAACGATCTTCAGCAGACCAATAAACTAGACGAGGAAAGTTCATTTCAGATACAAAATTAACAAACTCAGTTATAATACGTAGCTCTTCGGTATAGTTTGCAGATTTACATATGAAACTACTATAGTTCCACTCTCCATTTTTAAACCACCCAACACCAATCATAAATATCATGTCTGTATTCCTTTCTTCTGAAAAAATATCAGAAAAAGTCTCAAAGTCAACATAAACTTCATTTTTACCATCTCTCCAATCTCCTAAATTTGATTGAATCTTAGCTGGACGTATTAGGTCCTCAGTTTGACGATTTATGTTTAGAATTGCATCAATCACTGGAGCTCGTGTACCATGAATATCCATTGATTTTGCAGTACACTTATCATCTCTCCAACTAGTTATACCTTTCTTAATAGCAGCATTACGATTTTTAACTCCAACATTCCATATACTTGTCATTTCCCCAATCTCATTTGCAAGTTCTTGTTTTGCATAGTTCCATTCTCCTGAATCAGCTGACATATTAGGATATAGTTCTTCTCGTAAAGGAGAAGTAAGGCTCCATTTTTTTGCATTTTTCCTAACATCTTTTACCCATTCAACTGCCTTTTTAGTAGTTTCTTTGTATTCAGAATCAACGGTATTATAAGAAATTCTACCAACTCTTGATAAAAATGAGTTGCTATTATGATTTATACCATTTTTTGTATAGTTCCATCTTCGTCCTACAATAAATGCATAAGGTGCTGTATAACCTTGTATAAGTCCAATTGCATCTGTATAAATTAGACATTGTGCTTTGTATGCTGGATAGCTCATTGAGTTAAGTATATGTATACCATCTGCTCGTAGAGGAATTGTAGAAAACTTGATATCTAGAACTACATAATGATACGGTTTGTCAAGAAGAGGTGATGGTGTAAATTGTTCTTCGTCATTTAATACTTGAGTTCCAGTTAAAGTATTTAGATAGTCACTCCTTATCAAGAGATCAATGATTCCTACAGTTTTATTAAGATTATTTTTAACTGGAGCAGAATGTATCAATGGTACACCTTCTTTCATTAGTTCTTTCGTTTTCATTAGGCTTTTTTTATCAATATAACTTGATACAGATACAACAGGTATACGACTAGTGTTAATTAAAGTGATAATTTCATCTTCAAATGATACACCACGTTTAAATAGAAATTCTGTTAGAGACTTTGGTGAGTCTTCAGGTAGTTGAGATACATTAGTTAAAATAGGAGTTGTGTTAATAGGCTTGTTAATAGGCTTAGTAGATTTAGTAGATTTAGTAGCTTTTAGGTAATCAACTAAAGAGTCTTTTAACATATAGTTATATAAACTAGTAGCAGATACTAGTTGTTCTCTAGGTCTAGAAAAAGTTAAAGGTTCGTGTAGTTTTGGCTTTTTAGAGCGTGTTGCTACACCTATACTTTCAGAAATACAATTAAACGTTCGCTTCATAATACTTACTTGATTAAACTAACCGTATTTAAGATAAATTATCAATTTTAATTTTATTTGCTATTAACAAAATATGGTAAAATTGAAGGAAACAAAACCTAGTGTAAATGTATTACTATATCAGTTAATATACGATGTACATCAAATACTTGTAAATAATGGTTTAAAGTACTGGGCAGATGGTGGAACTCTACTTGGCGCAGTGCGTCATCAAGGATTAATACCCTGGGATGATGATTGCGATATAGGAATTCTAAATAAGAACATAAAAAAGTTTTTATCGTTAGAAAAGAAGTTTAAGAAGTGTGGATATTCTATATGCAAAGTATGGTTTGGATATAAGATTTTCTACACCAATAGGAAGAAAGTTAAGGTAGATGATGAGCCTGTCTGTTATTCTTTCCCGTTTGTTGATGTTATTACTTACAAAAAGTTTGAAGATGGAAAGTATAGGCCATCTACAAAAGATGCGAGAGAAGCATGGCCAAAAGAAGTATGGGATGAAAAAGACTTATTTCCTGTAGCTGAGTATACTTTTGGAAGTTTTAACATGCTTGGACCAGCAAACTATACTACATACTTAACACAATACTATGGAAAAGACTGGAACAAAATTGCTTATAGAGAGTACGACCATGAGAAGGAGGAAGCACTTGAAATTGTTAAGGTGAAACTAACAGATAAGATGCGTCAGCCAGCTCAGCCAATTGACCAGGTTAAGCAAAGATCTTGTGTCAAGTCGTGTATACAAGGTAAAATTAAAACTCCAGAAGCAGACTATTGGATGAAAAAGGACACAGCTTCTTGCTCTGTATCTGGAGGATGTTATAACAACTTTGATATACAAATGGGTGTTTATGTTATAAACTGCGCAATGCATAAAAAACGTTATGAAAAGTTTAAACAGTATTCTGGTGTAGCTGGACTTAAGGCTTGTCGTATACCTTGTGTTCTTGGAACAAAGTTTAATCAGCAACTAATGTGTAAAATGATGAAAGAGGAACTAGTAAATCCAAAGGCAGATATGACAACTATAGAAATATCGATAAATATGTCTCATTATAACTGCTGGAAGAAACTAATTAACTCTTGCAAAGATTATGCTTTGATTTTAGAAGATGATATAGAAGTTAAGCCTGATTTTATACAAAAGGTTAATGAGATAATGGCAAAGTTGGAGAAGATTGGTCGATCTGATTTCTCTATTTTACACTTATGGAATGGAAACTGGGCTGAAACTAAAAATTCTCACGAGTTTGTCACACGTGTTGCTCCAGGAATAACTGTTATGAGAGAAACTGAAGAATATAATGCTGGAGCAGCTGCTTACATCATCTCTCGTAAGTACGCTGAGTATTTAGTTAATCGTTTCTTCCCTATTAAGATACAACAGGATATTATGATGGGTTCTTATCCAAATAAAGGTGATCATCTTACGTTGAAGATGGACTATCGTAAAAAGGATGGATGTTACTTATCTCCTTTGTTAGATATGGAATGTGGAGGTGCAGGTGGAACTGGTACTCAAACAACACAAGAACATTCTGCTCCAACAGTTTATGAGAGATGGACTTGTGATAGATGTTAAATTTACATTGGTATTCTATTTAAACAGTGATATTTCAGAATATAAATGGAAAATCTCTCTTTTGAAGATCTTGATAAATATCTATTAAATCAAAATGGTAAAATAATTCATCAGATTTGGTTTGGAACAATTCCAAACAAAAAGGCTGCTGCAAAAGCCTTAAAGAAACTTGAAAAGTATCGTGACAGCTGGCTTATTAATAATCCTTCGTGGACATATATGTGCTGGGATCTGAAAAGGTGTAATGAAATAGTAAAACATTTTTATGCTCACCACAAAGAGATGTACGATAAGTATCCGTATCAAATACAGAGATGTGACACAGTTAGATACTTTATACTTCATAGATATGGTGGCCTATATGCAGATATGGATTATTATTGTAATAAACCATGGGATGAAGTTATAGAGAAGTATAAGAATGACATATATCTTGTTGAAACTCCCAATAAAATTAGTTCTGATGTACACATATCAAACTCATTAATGTATTCAAGAAAGCCTGGTCACTTTTTTTGGAGTAAACTATTTATAGAACTTGAGCAGTATCAGACAGCTCCTATTTACTATGGTAGACATATGACTATTATGTTTACAACTGGACCAGGTATATTAAATAGAGTTTTTCAGAAGTATCGTCTACGATTTTACTTGGATCATTATCCACATGAACTATTTCATCCATATGGTCTAAACACAGATATTATTAGTCTTAAAGATAAACCAAATGTATATGCTCTACATGTTGGTAAAGGATCATGGGAGTCTAGTGATAGTAAGTGGTTAATCTTTTTGTATCAAGAGTATAAGATTATTTTAACTATGATACTTGTCTTAATTGTTCCTTCAGTATTTAGATATGTAGTGTATCGTGAGATAGAAAATTAAAATCAATTTTTGTAACTATCTAAGAATGTTATTCTTAAATATGACCATTATTAGTAAGTTTATTCTGCCAGCTGGGAAAGTACATAAGTTATACTTTCAGTATATTGGATGGTCATTAGCATCAAATGTAATAACTTCTGTGCAGGCAGCAATATCAACTGATAGTATGCTTCAAGTTATTGGAGAATGTTCTGAATCATATAGAACTATGAACTATATAGGAAAAGATATAATTGGGCAGGTTGGTGGGTTAGCTTATATGGCAAAACTTGGTAAAACGGCAGATAAAAATCCGAAAAGTTTTCTTCTATACTCAAATGTGCTACAACAGTTATCAATTATGTCTATATCAATGACACCATTAATACCAGCTGAACTATTTTTACCAGTTGCAGGTACGTCAAACGTATTACAAAACATATGTTTTACTGGTTTTGGTGCAATTAATGCTAAATGTATACAAACATTAGCTACTGATAATAACATAGGTGAAATATATGCAAAAGTAACTGTTATAAACACTATAGGAAGTAGTATAGGTCTGATGATTGGTTTAGGAATTACAAGTATAATTCCTGATCATAACACAAGATTAGCTTTAGTTCCAGTATTAGGTTTACTAAGAGTTCATACTTTTAATCGTGCAATTAAAGATATAGTATAAATACTATATATATTATGTTTGTAAATTATATAATTTACAAATCTAAGCTTATTATGTATTTTTGTATCTTTTTATAGAGGTACTTGTTCATTCTTGTTTTTATTGTAGTTTACTAAATCTGTTTGTTCTAGAATAACAACATCACCAGAGTTAAGATCATCTTGAAGAGTTCTAATCCTAAAACCACTCCATCGTCCACCAGCTTCCGATTCACCCCATAATCTATCAAAGTATTCTTTTACTTCATTCTTAATAGGTAAAGACATGTTAGGAAATCCTTCTTTGAACCACTCTTTGAACTGTGCGTATATTTCAGTAATAGTAATAACACAGTCATCTTCGATAATACATTCTTCAATAAACTGACGATAGATATCATTTTGTCTACGATAAACAGCTGTAGCTTCACGAACTTTCTCTGGTTCAAATCGTACATTAACTTTCTTACGCCATTCTAGAAGATACCAAGCAAAAGCAGATACCATACCTGGAATTTTCTTTCCAAACTCTTTGTCCATCGGAAACTTCTTGCACTTTATTTGTTCTTCTAAAGTTACTGGGCATGGTTGTCCAGGTTCAACGAATGTAGATTCAAACGGAATAACTCTTAAACGATTCCAAGTAGCTCTATCTGAGTATTTTAGTTTAGGTAGTTTATTACAAATAAAAGTTAACATAAACATTGGGAATACTTCTCTAGTACTTTTACCTTTCTCAAACAAATCACGAGCCCAATAACTATCACCTCCACTCAACTTTTTAAGTTCTCCAATATTTAGTGTTTCATCCGCATCTGGCTCTTCCATAGTAGCATGTCTTACAGGAGGAGCTGCTCTCGAAAGTTCTGGATTAGCTGAACCAGACGCAACCTTCTTACCAGTAAAATATTGTGTGTTAAACTTGATTGCTAGTTCACCAAGCATCATCTCAAAAAATTTCTGAGTAATTGACTTTCCGTTATCTCCTTCACCTGTCCACATGTATACCTTCTTTTGACTGTTTCCACCTACAAATATATCTGAATAAGTATCAAGAAAGTATCTTCGGATAGATTCATCTGGAAAAACTTTCAAAAGAAACTCTATAACATTTTGTACTTCTTCATCTGACTCGTTGTACTCTTTGAACTCGATAGGAACTGTTTTACTTATGAAGTCTTCAGGGCCACCAGCTCTAAACTCATTCTGTTTTAGATCGTATACTCCATTTGCAAAACCAAAAATGTAAGGATTCTGATCTAGCTTTTGTCTAAAACGACGATCATAAAAGACTTCCTTAGCTTCCTTCATGATGTTATTTTTGAATGGAGATGACTTCAAATTAGCGATTAGTTTTTGAGCTTGAGATATACGTGCAGTGTACGACGCAGCTTCTCCTTTGTCAGTAATACTAGATAGTTTTAGCATCAACTGAGATCCAATTTCAGAATACTTGTGTACGATTTCATCTGAGATCTTTTCTCTTAAGAAAATTCCTTCTTCTATTTCTTCCCATTTATGATCTCTAAACTGATACCATGAGTTTCCTGAGATAGATGCACATACGAACTCGTTGCCATACTCAACTTTTAGAACCTTTGCTATATCATTGTGAGAACCATTAAGAGATTCTTTTACATACTGTTCAGATTGTTCCTTCTTGTATTCTTTATACTGAGAAGGGCTATCAATGCTAGCAAAGTGTCTTAAAGTTCCAAGAGTTAGATCATGTGCGACCATCTTTTCCCATTCATATATGCAAACAGCTTCTTCGTATTTTTCTTCACATCTCGAAGAAAACTGTAACCACTGTTCTAGCGCTTGTGATGATCCATCTCCAATATTGTACAAGATCCATCCTATCTTTAGCCATTCATTTCTTTCCTCTGTTCTGAAGTCAGCTAGCATAGGAAGAAGTCTTGCAGAAGTTTTCAAAGCTTCTTCAGTTGAAACTTTTAGATACTGTGTTTTTCTATCTTTCGTTTTGTTATTTTCTTGTAACTTTTCTTTTAGAGGAGAGACCAAACCATCTACTACATCATGAGTAGGTCTTCCATAAGGAATTATACTCAAGATTCTTGGAAGATAATACTCGATTTTACCACGAATGTTGATAGGTTTTTCTTTCAAGTCATATATGTTATAGTTTTTGAAAGCTTCTTCTAAGGTAATTTCATTTCCATCTGACGTAAAAACCTTTGTAACTATATATGGGTCCATATCTTCTGACTTTCTACTTCCATACATTAGCCATGGAACAGTACAGCACGCTTTATCAATAACACTACCAGAATCCTCAATTCCAAGACTAGCAAATGTTTCCATTTCTGATATCATTTGTTGAGCACGTGGTATGAGATGAACTTCCTGATCAACTTTACTCAAGAAGATGTTAGGAAAGTGAAGATGAAATCCGTTCTTAGCATAGTTTACTTCACCTGCAGATATATAATACATGGGCTTTTCTAGTAAAACACAAAGAAGGTTACTATCACTACAGTTATCTACAATTTTTCTCAAAATAGACTGGTATACTTCTACAACTTGACGTACTTGGTCATCTGTATAAATATGTTCACCAAACTCGACCTCTCCATCGTCTTTTACTTTCAAGTCTGCATCTACCAAAATAGGTAGATAAAGCTGAGGCTTCTCTGCTACACCAAGAATAGCGTCTTTATCTTCACTTATTCTCTTACAATATTCATCCCAAAAGTTTTCAAGGTTCTGACGATTAAACTGAAACTTTCCTTTCGGTTGCACCATAGATACATGTGTATGGAATACACCATCTACATAGTTATCACGTAATATTTGTTCAACAGATGGATCCATTTTGTAATATAACTCAGTATTTAATATTTTTTTCAAATTTATTTTAAGTCTATTTATGATTAACTTAAAGATATCTACCTATAATACAAAATGTTCCTTTTTGGCAAAACAACAGAGACTATTCCAACAAAAGACAGATCTTCTTCTGTAGAAGATATTGCTGATCTAGATAACACTAGTACTACCGAAGAAACTACAGAAGAAACTACTGAGGAAACTACTGAGGAAACTACTGAGGAAACTAGTGAAGAGAAAGAAAATAGTGACAATGATAGTGAACATGGTTCTAGTGATAGTGATAGAAGTGAGTATAGTGACTCTGTAAGTGATTATAGCAGTGATAATACTTCTAACTATGTAGAAGACTCTGAGGTGTATGTTATAACTGCTGATAATGTTCCAAAGTGTTATACTTATAGTTTAGGGAGTGCTCGTTCCACAATGTGGAAAGTGGCTAGAATCATCAAGAATAAGAATACTTTGTATAATACTATTATTTCTGAAATAAATCTTGATAATATCCAAGTTATTGGTAAACACAATTTTGCGATTGTACATGTAGATAAGATTTTATCTTCCTTAGAGATCCATAAAATTGGTCGCTTACTATCTATAAAGAGTGATTAAACACTTTATACGCCTACGTATAAAGTTATTTTATGTTAAGTATAAAATTAACATAGGAAAAATTAAAATTGAAATAAAATTAAATAGGAAAAATGTAATAAAAACAACTAGTCGCATGTCTAACAATACAGTTATTATATTCTCAGTTATTGGTGGTATTGGTACATTTGTTTCAGCTTTGTATTATACAATACGTGCATATCGTAATAAAACTGGACCAATGTTATCGAAAGATAAATTTATGAAAGATTACAGTGGACATTTTGAAATGGATATGTTACCTGCCTTTGTAAATTTGGTTACATCTATACAATATGTTGGTGAAACTCTTGAAACACTTGAAAATAGAGTTGGATTTTTTAGCCAGTACCGTTATGGTTCTTATTTAATCACTTGTCCATTAATGATATATGAAACTATACATACTATTGGTGCACCATATTCACTTAGCATGTTCTCTCTTACTTTGATAACTATTATGTGTGCATTATTTGCTGATCTTGCACCAAGTACATCATCTCGTTGGACTTGGTTTACTATTGGTTGTACTTTAAATGTGCTCTTTTGTCTCATGCTAACAAAGATTATTAAGCATGCTCATCGTTTAAATGATGGTTTTTGCTCTGATAAACAGTTAAAAGATAGTATTCGTAGTATGGGATGTGATATTGAGAACTTTCCAAAAGGAATAATTCGTTTACGCACTCCAATGGACGAAAAGAAAGGATATATTGATGGTGTATTTGGTTTGATCTTATTTCTCTGGCCTGTATTTCCAGTTACGTTTTGCTTAGAACACACCGGTTGTATTAATAGAGATTCAACACAGATTATTTTTGCAATCACTGACTTAGTCATAAAGACGAGTCATTCTTATTGTTTAGATCAGTATAAACAAGGACTAAGACATACAGTATTTTCATATGGATTTTTAGATACATCTATTCTGTATGAGTTACATATTTGGGATGATGATCATGATGTGTATTCACAACTGAAAGGATTATCACGTTCGATGTATGGTGATTTGCTTGTTGGTAGTAAAGGACAATTAGCTAACATGGAAACAACTGGTCTTGACTATAATGATATGTTGATAGCAAATCGTATGAACAGAAAAATAGATTCATATGAAGAATCAGTTGCCGAAGATAAACAGATTACAACTCAGAAACTTGTCCAACAGCCTAATCTAGCACGTCGTACTTCAGTTTCAAGATCAAATAACAATTCAATGTCACCATCAGGAAGCTCACGTAGTATATTAACTAGACAGTTTTACTTATCATCTAATCAAAAAGTTGAGCCAACTATAGCTAATGATACAATAAATAATAGTTCAAGTCAAAATCAGTTATTAGATACTAATAAGTTTACGAAAAATATTAGAGAGGATAATAGTCAAGAGCGTTCACCTGAAAATACACAAGTTGTATGGTTTTAAATGTAGTTTGTTTGTATAATTAAAAAATTATACAAGTAGTTAGTTAACTTTATAATACTTTATACTTACTTAATGTTTCTTTATTGGTAAAACAGTTTAAGTCATTGTTTGTATAATTAACAGCAACTAAACTGTCTGCATCATTCCAAGAGAAAAATTGTACATTAAATAACTGATGTCCATCCATACTAACTTTATTAACCTCTTTTAGGTATAAAGTTGGTGTTTCCACATCAATGTTGCACTCTTCTAGAATAAACTTAATGTTCTTAGTTTTAAGTATATTCTTGTTCTTTGCCCAGAAACTTCCTAATGAAATTACATAAAATCCTTCTATACTTGATACTATATGAAGAATAGTATCATATGATATAGATGCGCCGAAAAATCCAATGTAATCCTGAGATGATGGCCATCCATATTTCTTATTGTGTCTATCATATGCTTCAACTGGATGTGAATGAAAGTTATACAATCCATCAATAATTTGTACTTCTTCTTCATTTCCATGTACAATACTACTTCTATCTACATCTAAATAGTGTGTTAAGTCGTCTCCTATGTTTCCAACAACTAATCTTCCTGCAATCTCTTTTTGTGTAATAGCACCATCTCTATTCATAGTGGAACCAATCATAGAAACACTTTGTAGATAGTTTATTGCTTTTTCACTTAGTTTTACACGTAATTTGCATGAGTTATCATTCTGTAATGATTTAAGTTGTTTAACTATGTATTTAGTATTGTTTATAGAGGTATCTACGTTGCTACTTTCAATAACATCATTTTTACGAGTCATATATAGTCTAGGTTCTTTTACTGTATATCCTATAGGACTTTTTTCTGAAATGTATACTTCGTTAAAGTCTAGTTTGACATATTGTTGTATTGATTTATCTATGTTTGGATCATGAAGTTTGGTACTAACAAATAGAGTAACATCATTTGGAATGCTCATTAGAGTACTTTGAACTACTATTGGTAATAAACTACATTCTGCACATATAAGTTCACATACTAACTTATGTTTATTATATAGAACATAAGCATGGCCAGATATATTGTCGATAAACTCTTGTGAATTGATGTATTGAACTCTATCATCTCCATTTTTAAGTTGTTTAAGAGTTGTATAATCGTTTTTTGGTATTATAAGTATCAGTCCTCTTACAGAATTGGCGTAACCATCAGGAATAGGAAATATTTTGTTTTGTAGTCTTATTAACTTTCGTGGTTTTATAATATGTTCAAAGTCTATTAAAAGTCCTACATCCATTTATCATTTAAAGTTAAAATTTATTTTTTAAAATGACTGTAACATTCAAATGCAAAACAGGTGAGGCTTATCAGATTAAGGTCCTCGCAGAATTATTGACTAATAATCTTAAGACTGGATGTTTTGAGGTTAATGAGAATGGATTGTATCTTCGTATGTTTGACCAACCTAGAAAGACTTTAGTTGATTTATCTCTTCTAGCTGAGAACTTTGCTTTGTATAAGATAAAGAAAGATGATAAGTTTTGTATAGGATTGAACTTGAATCATTTTCATAGAATTTTGAAGTCTATAAAGAAGAAGGATTCTTTGCAGCTTTTTATAAATTCTGATGATAACACAGAGCTTGGGATTAAGACGATACCAAAAGAGAATACTAGAGTAACAACATCTGGTATTAAGATCCAGAATATTCAAAACATAGATTCTGACATTCCAGCTGGTTATGGAAAGCCTGTAATTGTTCCTTCTCCTGACTTTCAGAAGATGTGCAAGGAGCTTAGTAGTATAGGAAGCACTAATATTCGTGTAGAATCAAGAGGTTTCCATATTGATTTTGTTGCAGATGCAGATGATATACTCAAGCGTAAAGTAAGGTTGGGTGAGTCTGATGATTCTGATAATGAAAGTGAAAGTACTACTCAGACAAATGTTTACCAGTCTACTTTTACGACTGACCAGTTTACTCGTATTAACAAAATTGCTGGTTTAAGTAATACGATACAAATCTTTCCAGGTAGTAGTACACTTCCTCTCCTTTTTCGTTCAAGTGTTGGAAGTCTTGGTAAGATTTCTGTGTATATAAAGTCAAAAGAGTTAATTGAGAAGGAGATGGATGGTTCTGATACAGAGGAGGAAGAAAGTGAAAGTGAATAATAAAATGTTGTTTCTTGTATAAATGAGCAATGTAAATATACTCTTTAGTTCAATTATCTTGTTTATTGTTACGTTTAGTGTAATTTTTGGTATATTTAAGATCATACAGCCATCTTATACAATAGTTAATACTAAGTTTGATATCAAAAGGACTGTATATATAAGTATGGGAATATCTTTCATATTTACACTTGTTATAGTTTTAATTTCTAATAAAGTTGATGCTGCATTAGCGTTAAAAAATAAAAAGTAAATATATAATAAATGTTTGATGTTCTTGTTACAAGTATGTTAGTTCTGTTAATACCGTTTTTAGTATGTTTTGTTACTTTAGCTGTTGTAAAACCAGCTTTTGTACGGATGATTGATAATGATGGGAACTCTTCTGTATTATATGGTCGTATACTTATTTGCTCTATTCTTGCTAGTTTACTTGCTGCATTTATAGTTAAAATGTATACTGATGATAAAAGAGAGAAGAGAGATGCTACTGTTAGCTTTTATTGCAGTGGTAGACCCCATTCGTCTTTTTAAACATATAAAATCTTCATTTTATCATATAATGAAGATTGTAATGTATACTTATAATATTTCAATATCAATTATATCATACAATGATATTGAGGTTGTTTTTGTTCCTGAACTGTTTACATCAAGTCTATCTTTATGAATATGTAGTAGTTTAACATCTACTGATATGTTTGAAGTTTTATCTGAATGCTTATACCAGATTGTATACATATTATTTACAATTAATGTACTAATAGGAATTACTTTTAAAATCTTGTTATACTCAAATGAGAATAAATCATTATAGATAACATTATCCTTATTAGATAGTTTATCAACTGTAATAATGTTTTTTAGTTTATATAAGTAGTTTGCTGTGAATACACTATTAGTAGACAGAAAAAACAAATACCTTTGACCATTAATAAGAGTTAAAATATCCATGTTTAATAGTATGTATTTATAGTATGTATTTATAGTTATAAATTTTAATTATTAGTCTATCTAAAACGGTAATTACTTAGTTAAAAATGTCTTCCCCAGAAACAATAGAAATTAGAGAACTAGATCCTGAGATAATTCCACCTCTAACATCTAAGATGAATGATCCTGAATATAACGGAGGATCTAAGATAGTTGTTGTTGGAAAGCCAGGAACAGGAAAGTCTTCCTTGATTAAGGGACTTTTATATGCAAAGAAGCATATGTTTCCTATTGGAATGGCTATGAGTGGTTCTGAAGATACAAATCATGCATTTTCAGAAATTATGCCAAGTACGTTTGTTTATAATGAGTATAATGAATCTAAGATAGAAGACTTTGTAAAGCGTCAGAAGCTTGCTAGACAGCATTTGCCAAATCCTTGGGCTGTTATAATCATTGATGACTGCACAGATGATCCGAAAGTCTTCAATAAGCCACTACAGAATGCCATGTTTAAAAAAGGTAGACATTGGAAAATGATGTACTTGTTGTCTTTACAGTATGCGATGGATGTAAAACCACAGATTAGAACGAATATTGATGGTATATTTATTCTAAGAGAGCCTATAGAGTCTAATCGTGAGAAACTTTATCGTAATTTTGCTTCTATTATTCCGACATATGAGATCTTTTGTGATTTGATGGATCAGCTTACAGAAGATTATCACTCTATATATATTCACAATACTACAGGTACTAATAAGTGGCAAGAGTGTGTATTTTATTGGAAAGCGAAGCTTCCACCTCCTGGATGGAAGTTAGGATGTCCAGAATATTGGGCATTTCATGATGAAAGATATAACCAAGACTATACAGATCCAATTGTTTTTTAATGAAAAATATTTATAGCTAATATGTAAAATGACAACTTTATTAAAACCTATAGCCTATCTCGAAGATATGGATTTTGATAGTAAGGGAAACTTAGTTAATAAAGATATTCCTACAGATGTACCAGTTGTGATTATGTTACAAACAAGTTGGTGCCCTCACTGTACTTCCGCAAAGCCAGCATTCCAACAGTTTGCCAATAAGTACAAAGGTAAAGTATTCTGCGCTACTATTCAATCTGACGGTGATAGAGCGTCTGAAAAGAAGCTTGGTGAGCGTATAAAGACTGATATAAAGAATAACTTTAGAGGTTATCCTGACTATGTTTTGTACGAAAATGGTAAAAACGTAAATAAAGAGATAAATGGTCGTTCCTTAGCAAGTCTAGAATCGTATTGTGGTCTTAACTAAAACTACTTAGAATTAAGTATATCATATTCTTATACATTTTTGTATAAGAACTACTTCAACTAATCTATTATCTTTACTTGGACTTACGAGCATTGCTTATCAACTCCTGGACATCATCGTCATCGTCATTTGATGGAACTTGTATTCCAAGACCATTCAAAGCACTCATCATGTTTGCAAGATCTGGCATACCTCCATTCCCTCCTCCTCCGCCCATCATAGCCATCATAGGACCTAGCATTGCAGATAAATCTGGCATTGGCTGTTCCTTTCCAGAACTTTCACCTGCAGCTCCAGCCGCTGCACCAGCATTTAAGCTTCCAATCATAGTATTAATCATATTTACAGCTTGCTTTCCACTATCACTATCTCCAGTTTCATCACCAAGCTTCGTAACCATACTCTGTACAGTGGACATTAACTTTCCAAGATCTAAACTTCCATCCTGAAGACCACTACCCATTCCACTAACCAAATCGTTAAAAATACCAGACTTCATGATAGAAGCAACTGCCTCCATAGGATTTGCATTTGGATCTACGTGACTCTCAACCTTAGAAATAATATCAGTTAAAAAGTTAGCTTCTCCAACACTTGTACCAGAGTTAGTCTGCTCCTTTAGGATTTCACGTGCCTTTCCAGTAGGATCAACAAGAGCAGAAATAGTAAGTAAATGCTTCCAAATAATACTTGTAGTTTCAGAGTCAGATTTCTTGAATATTTCAGTCATATTGATATAAACACGAGTAGAATATGTAATTCGTTGTTCAGATAGTAACTTATAATCCCTAGCAGAGATTGCATCACGATTTGTTACACAAAAATTTCTAAAAGCCTCTATATGCTTCTGGATTGGTTTATCATGAGAAAGAGTAGTTTTACTAATTAGATGAGCATATAACTTCAATGATCTTTGATTATCCCCAAAGACTTCTGCTAAGTCATTGGCAAAGTTTGCGATAGCTTTAAAAGTAATTAATGAAGTATCAGTCGACATTTTATTAATTGCTAGAAGCTCTTAAATGTGATTTAAATTTAAAATTGAACAAAATATTCAAATAAAGAAAAATAATTAAATGAATGTCATGGATTCTATAGTATCTAAGTTAGATCAACGTATATCTAGTCTTGAAGAAATAGTTAAGAGCTATTCAATACAAACTGAAAACGAGCGTAAGTTACTAAACCAGCTTAATATGGAACGTTTTAAAAATAGAATATACTATCAGATTATCAAAAATAATACAACAATACGTATAGAAGACATATTAACAGAAGAAACTATCTTAAATAGTAGTATAAATGATACTCTAAATATGAGTATACATGAAAGTCATGTTATTCAAAACGTTGATAGTATTCCAACTATACTACCTGATAATAGTACATCTAACATACAGCAAAGTATTCAAACTGATGAACAGTCTAGTGTACAGACTAGTGTACAGACTAGTGTACAGACTAGTGTACAGAAAAAGAAGACAAGTACTTCTAAAGAGACATCTGGACAAAGACCAAGAAAGAAAGTTTATAGATCTATAAAAATGTCAGAAGAACAACTTAAATCAGAACCATCAGCTGAAGAACTCACTCAACATATAAAAATGGTTGATGATAGTATAAAAGAGAAGCTAGATGAGTTTTCTGATGTAGAAACAGTATACAAAGACATTAAGGTTCAGTTTGAACTATTAAAAACTAGTAGAATATACACTAAGATACTTGAAGAGATTAAGTCTCTTCGTTCTAGTATCTTTGGTCGTATGAACATATCTGATTACAAAAATCTTGTGTTAGAACATACTAGAATTATGGAAGGTATTTTTCATGATAAAAACTACACAGACAAGAAAAGTCGTACTATTATATCTAAAAGTCTTTCTTCTCTGGAGAGTAGATTGATATCATATACTGACTATGCAACACAACATATTGAAATAGATGAAGTTGAAAAACTTGGTATAGTTCTAGACTTATATTCTCAAATAGATAAGGATTATGTATGTTACAATAAAAAGTATGTTTCTGAACTATTTTATAATTATGGAACTGTGTTGTTTCCTCTACAAGCTAATTTAGAAAGATATCTATTTAATCGTTATGGCTTTAAGAACATAGTATATCTACCATACTCAAAATCAACTGATACAGATCCATACAGTTTTTATGTGCTAGAAAACTATAGGGATAGGAAAAGGTATTGGAAGATGGATTGTCGTTTGGAAGAACTTACACAAAACTTAATAGAGACAATTATGCCATATATGATTAGTATGTTTCGTAAAATATATAGAGACGTTTTTAGTGATAATAACTTTAGGTCTAACTTTTTGTCATTTTGTCAGGTGACTGAGTGTGATTGCGAACAGCTACTTCAGAATATTACATTGATGGCATATCCTCGTAAGTTTCAAAAGCTTATTCAGAACATTGTTAAGAAGAATTCATCTATTATAGTTACTGAAAGTGATAAATTTAACATGTATAGCGACGATGTTCTTCAACGTAGACGTTTTCATGAAAAAGAAGATATAGACTTTCTAGAAATCATGAAACAACTGTTTGATGGTGTTTCATCAGATGAAGCAGTTGATTTCTACAGAGCAAGGGGTATAAACCAAGCTTAAAACTATAAATAATAACAATAAAATGCCTAGAAAACGAATCTATAATAACGATGAGGAAGAAGGTACTAAGGATGATATTCTTGATGTAGATCAAGATATTAGTATTGATAGTAAGTACACTAGTAGAAAAAAGAATAAAGCTTCTTCTATCGAAGAAGAACCTAAATCTAAAGTAGAAACACGTGTAAAGACTAGTATTTTAAGTGAAATAATAAAGGAGGTAAAGAATGAGGAAACTATTTCTTCAAACGAAGATGATGATGAAGATGATGAAGATTATGAAGAAGAACAGAGTTATATTCCTGAATCTTATAACTTTAATATTGATAAAGAGTTGAAGAGTATGATTAAGGATGGAACTGTTAGTGCTGATGCTGAATCTACTCTAACACAAGTAAAAGATGAGATTTCTCGTACAGAACCATCAATCAAAGACTTACTATTAACACCAATGAGGTTAGAAGATCGTGCAAAACTATGTCAGTACTATAAAATTTATAAATCTCAACCACATAATACAAATGAATGGTTAGATTGTAGAAATAGATACAATGAAATGTTTAAAGAGTATACTGTGGGCTATCAACAAGCTAGAAAGTATACAGAAGAAGATCTTAATAGAATGAAAACAGAAGAAGAAAAGTTTACAGGATTCGACGCTCAACTATCTCTAAAGTATAAGATATTAAACTTAGAGACTAGTCAAGAAAACAAGCAAGTTATATATAGAAGATATGAAGAGTTTTTAGGAATGAGTACATTAGACGATGAGTATGGTAAGTTGAAAAGCTGGCTAACATGGGCAACTGATTATCCTCATGATAAAAAGAGAGTTACAAAAATAGATAACATTACAGAATTCATAACATATGCTAAAAAGAAGCTAGACGATGAACTATATGGTATGACTAATGTAAAAGAACAAGTTTTGATATACTTAACAGCAAAGTTGAAAAATCCTTCTATGATACATAGTAATCTAGCTCTATTAGGTCCACCAGGTGCTGGGAAAACAAAAATTGCCAGACTATTATCAGAGATTATGGATTGTGGTTTTTCTCAAATAAGTTTTGGTGGAGTTGATAAAGCTGACTTTCTCAAAGGACATGAGTATACTTATATAGGTAGTCAACCAGGAGAACCAGTAAAATGTATGAAACGGATGGGTCATAAGAATGGAATTATTTTTTTCGATGAGTTTGATAAAATATCAGAAAATAGTGAAATTAGGAGTGCATTACTACATATGGTTGATCCTTCTCAAAATTATGACTATCATGATAACTTTTTAGGTGCGGAAATTAAACTTGATCTTTCTCATGTATGGTACGTTGCATCTATGAACTCTATACCTAAAGATGAAGCTTTAGCTGATAGGTGGTGGATAATTAATGTAGAAGGTTATACAAAGAAGGATAAAGTAGAAATTTTAGAAAACTATATTCTTCCTAAAGCTCTGAAGAACTGTGGTATGTCTACTGATTCAGTTGTATTTCATCCTGAATCAGCAACATACTTAATTAATAAGATATGTAGTTCAAGTGATAAAGGAGTTAGAACTCTTGAAAAGTTTTGTAAAGACATAGTTAATAAAGTTAACTTTCTGTTAACACATCAGGATGAAACTGGTAAGATTCCATTTAAGATATCATTCCAACTTGACTCTAAACTTACACTTCCTATAAGTTTAACTAATAAGTTCTTGGATAATATCATAGAATCACAAGACTTGAAAACCAAGATTAGTAGTATGTATATTTAACAACAAATTTTTATAATAATAATATTATAAAATGGATGATCCTATTCTTAGAAAAATATTGTCAGAAGAAGAGTTAGACTTTTATGTAAAACAATCAGAACTAAGTAAAAAAACTGGTAAAGAAGTCATCTTTATAGAGACTGATACTTATCTTAACTCTGCTACTAGTTTTTCTCAATACATTTATAGTAATGTAAGACTTATAACAATGATTGGTGAATTACATAACATAAAGTTTACATGTGGTTCTTCAACTATGTCTGTAGCCGAGTATTGCATGACTGCTCTTCAAAGAAACCCAAAATGTGTAGTAATGTTAGAATTTGGATTACAAACTGATCCAAGAAGTATTAATTCAGCTAACATAGTAGAAACTTATACAATGTTAAGTAAAAGTAATTATACACAGCAAATAGTACCATTTGATATGAGACCTTTTTTCCTTACTCAAGCTATACAAAATGACCTATATGGTGATAGATATAATTTGTATGACCAAAAAGGTGTATTTGACGCATTTGTTACTCCTTTTTATACGAAATGGAGAGAGAATCCAACTATTTTTTCGTTAAGTGGTAACTATACGCAAGAAGCTGGTAGATACTTAACAGAACTCTACTTTACAGACATGAAAAATACATTTGATATGATAGCAGCTGAAATAAATGGTGGAGTACCATTAAAAGACATACATTTGAAGCTCGAACATGCATGGAAGAAAGTATCTGACTACTTTGTTCTTACACTTTTATTAAGAGTTGATGATATAGATGAATACATTATATTGCTAGGTGAAGAACATAGATTTAACTTAGAAAAAATACTTACAAGCTTTCCTGATATGTTAACTCTAAATACACAAAGTAATAAGAAACAGTCTGATTGTGTTAGTTTATATTCTTCATACCTATTATAACTTTATACAATATCTGCGTTATTTCCAACCATAATTGAGAAAGTATCATCGGTTTCTTTTTGTTTTAAAATTTTTCTATCTAATCTTAACATTGTGACTATGCCAATAGAAGTAGATACATGAAAGACGGTTGTTCCCCAATATTGTGATAAGTATAAAGTACATAACTTACATGCAAAGCCAAAAAGAATAATAATAGTTCCTATAATAAATTCTTTCTGTTTATAATAATAGTATGCTACTGGTGTTGCGCTTATTCCAAGAATTGTTCCAGTTATAGGAACTATATTTCTATGATAAAAGTTAAGAACAGCATTATCATAGTTTCCACAAATAATACCTATAATATAGCAGACAAAACTTATGTTTACTATAGTAGTTAATACATTTTTTCTTGGAAGTAGATGAGCTGATACTACAAGTATAACCCAGAAAATACATGTTACATCTATAAAATTAATCCTAACATTTTCATTAGACCATAAAGCAAAACTAGCTACAGATAAAGTCAGTAAAGGCGCCTTAACTTCTAATGTTGTTACAGGTAAAGCATAACACAGTGAACTCCATGCGTTAGCAGGATTCTTAATCGTCCACAATTCTATAGGAGAACGAAAGTCTTGGGATACTAAGTATGATCCACAAAAAAATACAACAATAGAGATTACAAAATCTTTAAAAAACATTCTTCCTTATATCTACACAAGTTTTTATACCATAAAGTATAAAAATAAGTTAAATTGTATTCTGTGTTTAAATATCATCAAAGTTAATCTCTGTATTATCGTCTTCTTCATTTGTTATAATAAGACCATCTATCATGTTATTATCAGTTGTTAGAGTATCATCTATAAAGAAACCAGGGATTTCTGCGTATTTGAGTAGACGATTAGGTTCATCATTCTCATACTTATACACAATATCAACTTTCGTATCCTGAAAATCTCTACGAGATACAAGTACAATATCATTTACAGCCATCCAACAGCGCTTTCTAAAGCGTCCAGGTATTATACCCATAATCTCTGAACTATCAGGTAAAATAACAAGTACACGGCTATTTCCCAATAACTTGGAGATTTTCGCATATTCTTCCATATCAGTCTTAAACATTAGTTCACGTTTTGAAGTAGAAGTTTGAGAACTACTTTTCTTGTTTTTGCTACTAGTATTCTTAGGCATTATAAACTGTTACTATTAAAGTAATAGTTTAAATTATATTTCAATTTTAATTATCTTAATCTATAACAATTTCTGGTAATTCTAAGTCATACTCAAGTTCTCCATTAACTCTAGTATCAGACCACCAATTATCATATATTGACTTATCAATGGTATAGCTAAAAAACCTTCCACCTATAGTTATATCAAGTCCTGGACCGTATTCCATAGTATACTTTCTTGCTATTAACTTATACTCGCTTGTAATTTTATAGTTAGGCCTTAATGATATACTTGGGCCTACAAAACCCCATAAAAGAAAGTTCAAATCGAAGTGAAGACTAGTTTTTACCTCACATTTTGTTGTATAATCAAATTGAACTAATTCACTATCGTAGTAAGCTTCCCATCGCCCAGTATTATACTTAAATGGTTTAAATGTTATACTACGATTACGTTGTAATTCTCTGTCACTTAAATAAGAAAATTGAACAGAGAATGGTTGTGTTGATCTTAGAGTAGCATAATTCTCAACTTCAAAAGCAGTTGAAAAACTTGCTTCTAGTTTTCCATCTATACTTGGTTTAATGTTAACCCATATACCAGTTGCAATAGGAATATTCCATTGGTACACAAGACTTTTTTTACCAATAGGCCATAGTGTTTTTAAGACCTCATAATCTACTTTATCATATATACTAATAGGTACTTCAAGATCAAAAGAAACCATACCTCTAGTTTCTAGATTAAAACTATTGATACCACGGATTCCAACTGACCCTCTAACAGTTATAGTAGGTGTAAACTTAACAACTCCAGTTAAACTAATATCTAAACCAATATCTTCATTTGAAAATTCAGTTGATACAGATTTTTCAAACTTATTTTCATAATTTCTGTCTATATCGAACTTTTCTGTCATCTTAATACCATCATTAGTTATCTGGAACTTCGGAGAATCTTCTCCTGTGATTACAAAGTCCTGAAAGTTATATATCTTATCTAAAATAGCTTCTGAAAGTACTTTATCGATATCAACCTTAACAGTTTTTAGTAAAGTATCAGTTTTACCTGTTGTAACTTTTGTAATTTTTCTCATAAATCCAGGAGCCTCCTCTCCAATCACTATATCATCTACTTTAAGTGTTTTAACTACACCATTTAAACTAATAGAGTCATCGTTGACTATAAAATCAGTTCCTTTTACTATATAAACTCTATCCTTGTACTTTACATCTTTTGTATCATAGTTTTTAGCACTAACTATCATGTTGTTGTCAAAGTTTTCAGATGCTATACCACACTTATAAAACTTATTAAACACACACATGATTAAAACTACTAGGATAGCAATAAGTAAAACACTATATAAAATAGTATATACCTTATTGTTTTTATTACCTTTACTCAACTTCATTTTATAGAATAAAAACTATAAAATATTTTAAATACAATTTATACCTCTTTCATACTTTCTAACCAACTTTCTAACCAACTTTCTACATCCATAGCTGCCTTACAACCATCTCCAGCTGCAGTTATAGCTTGCTTGTAACGCTTGTTATCAGAGCATACATCTCCACATGCAAAAATTCCAGGTACAGAAGTCATAGTGTTCTCACAATGCAAAATAAAGCCTTCTTCATCCGTTGCAACTTGTCCATTCAAAAAGTCTGTAGTTGGCTTGTGACCAATAGCTATGAATGCTCCAGTACAATCAATTTGCTCAGTACTTCCATCTGTATAACTAAGTATAGCTCCACATAGGTTTCCATCATCAGAAAGCCATTTATTAACAATACAGTTAGTTTTCCACTTAATACTTGGATTAGACTTAGCTCTCTCTAACATGATTTTTGAAGCTCTAAACTCATCTCTACGATGGATAATTGTAACATCATCTGAATACTTTGTTAAATAAATTGCATCAGCCATCGCCGTATCCCCTCCTCCAATAACTATAACCTTTTCTCCCTTAAAAAATGCCCCATCACATACAGCACATGTACTTACACCTCTTGATCTTAACTGTCTTTCTCCATCTAAATTTAGCCATAGAGCCTGTGCTCCTGTTGCAACTATAATAGAAGATGCTAAAATTTTAGTTCCATTATCTAGAAAGACCTCAAATGAATTAGACAAACGATTTATAATATCTACTTCAGTTTGGATAATGTTTGTTCCAAACTTAACTGCTTGGTTTTCCAATCTATCCATCATATCTGGTCCAGAAACACCATCTAGACCTGGATAGTTTTCAATATCAGTAGTAGTCATTAACTGACCACCCTTATAGTATCCAGAAATAAGAACTGGCTTTAACATAGCACGTGCTGTGTATATAGCAGCTGTGTATCCAGCAGGTCCTGAACCAATAATGCATACTTTATGTACTTGTTCTGTCATTTTATCTATATACTTTTAACTATAAGTCTTATTTAACAACTTTCAGTACCAATATTAATACCTAAATATCTTAGATGATCTTTTGTTGAGATACAGTGTATTGGAGCACAGCTATTTGAACAAGAATTATCCTCATTCTCATAACAAACAGTATAGTCCATATCATCTTTGTACCAGATTTCAGTGTTAGTATGTTTGTAACCTAATACTTCCTCTGGCAAATGAGGAACTATATCTTGATCATGTGTTATGCGAAAATGTACCAAGTTTTGGGTTGATTCAACAAACTTATCATTACCTATTCTAGGTTTACCAAAAGAGTAAACACTAACATTAGTTATGTTTCTCTGTAAAAGGTCATATGCAAAAAATACAGCTAGCGCACCTCCACTTGAATGGCCAGTTACAACTATCTTATTTTTTGGATCTATAGCTTCAAAAAGTTCATCCTTATATAACAAATACTCATTATGGAGACCTTTGTGAACTTTTATACTTTTATCAGTGTAAGGTTCTGTAAACTCAGCTTGGAAGTTTGAAATCCAATTATCTATATTAGAACTACCACGGAATGCAACTACTGTAGAATTTTGAACTTTATCATTTGCAATAATAACATTGCTTTCACCATGTAACACCTTTATTAGCTCAACATCTTGAATACAATGGACGCAGTTCCATGATTCTATGTCTTGGCAGTAACTTGCTGCTGATATCTCCAAGTTTCTTTGTGCTATTAAAGGGTTATAGAAAGGAGTTAATAATAACTCCATAAATATAAGTATACTAGTCAAATTCATTTATAATACATTTTAAAATTGAAATAACTTTTTAACTACTTGACATATTATGAGCTAAGATGATGAACGAAGCATTTAACTGCGTATTAGAACTATGCAAGAAGTATAACATAGATGAATCACATGGTATTAAGCATAGCATGGAAGTATTAAAATTTGCAGAAGACATTTTCTGTAGTGAAGTCCAAAAAAACTTTTATTTAAAGTCACATAAAGATATCATCATTGTTTCTTCGATTATACATGATATGGTAGATCATAAGTATGTAAAAGATCAACAGGAAGCAATACTCTATATTAGAAATAAGTTAAAAGAGTGTTTAACACAGATAGAATTAGACACTGTTATAAACATTATTACAACTATGTCATTCTCAAAAGTACAACTAAAAGGGTATCCAGATCTTGGAATATACCAACTAGCGTATCATATTGTAAGAGAAGCAGATCTTCTAGCATCATATGATATTAATAGATGTATAATATATTCTATGTGTAACAAAGATAAAAGCTATACAGATGCATTTACAGAAGCAAGGATGTTATTAAATAATAGACTCATGAAATATAGAACTGATAAGTTGTTTGTTACTGAATACTCAAAAATGAAGTCAGTAGAACTTCATCTTAAATATTGTGCAAACATATTTTCAACAGACAAAGATATAGAGTTTGTATCATGTATATGTTATAAAGAGATGTGCCCAAGTTGTGTAGAAGATAAATACTGGGGTGGCACTGGAGACTGCAAGAATACAACATGCAGAAAGTTTGTATGTAATTGTAATAGATTTAACTGCAAATACTGTTTTAAAACGACTTTTTGTGATAAATGTGGAAAATAATTATGTTTTAACGCTCTTATATAGAGTTAAAACAATACTTTTTATCGTTGTATTCTACTTTGCTTAACATCATAAGCAGTAGCCTGGTCAAGAAGATTATACTTGCTATTTATTAGAGCTATTGCTAAAATTATGAAAAATACTGGAGTGACTAATGGTAACATATCTTTTCTTAAACCCTTCCAATCAAAACTTTTAGAAAGTGTATGCTTACGTTTACTAACATAAAATATCATAATTATACTAACACCAACAGCTAAACATGAAATAAGTATATACTTGATTAAATTTAGAGTATTTTTAGATAATGTCTTGTCAAGACGTAGTGGAGCACAAACAGCTTCTGTTATAGTATCAGATTGTTGAGCTGTTTTTGTTGATAAAACACTTAGATCATTTGGGCATGGTTTAGTTTTGTCTATGTTAGGATAGCAGTTCTGTCCTTTCTCATATTCAAAGTTATTACATACACTTGGGAACTTTATATCATCATTACATTGAGAAAATATTCTTACTAAGAATCTAGACTGTACTTTATCCATATTAGGAGATGTTCCATACCCAGGACCATCTTTTATGTTAACATAACAACGTGACTGACAGAAGAAAGTAGTTGTAGTACTAGCATATAAGTTACTATGAGCACCTGTGGGTAAAAACTTTATGTTGTCTATAGATGGTGCTAAGTTACCATCACACTGTAAATCTTGCCTAGAAGCAGCAAGCGAATATACTTTTTTACCAGCTGCTTTAGAATGGTCTCCTCTAAAACTTCCTAAAGATGTTTGCGACTCCGTATCGTATATATTAATATTATTATATAGTATATCTTTGTTTTCCATATAGTTATAAGAAACTAATACAACTACATCAAAAGGACCTAAACAAAAAGTGTCAGTAGTTGGATAAATTGTATCTCTGCAGTCTCCAAAAGTAGCTACGTTATACTGAGTAATATCAACTCCAGACTGTGACCATTGAAGATCCTGTTCAAGAGTTGTTTGTTCAGGATGTTCTTTCATAACTTGCAAAGCATACTCATTATAATGAGGAAAGAATGATGGATGAGAATTGACATTTATGTCTCTTATTTTTCCATAACCTTTAGCCTTCATTTCTTCAGTAATCTTGTCCATTTTACTCTGTAGTTCCTGTTCATCTAGTTCTCCTGTATATTTAGTCTGTAGCTTCCAACTGGATGTAGATTCAAGACCTAACGAGTGCCCACCTCTCCATTTACCTTGTTTATCAAACTTTCCATTTTGGTCTGCTAACACAAATGGAACATAATCAGAGTCTGTAAAATCTTTCAACTCTATACCTAGTACAAACACATTTTTCTGATCAGTGTTATCATCTTTCCATTTTTTGAAAGCTTCATTCGTATCCTCATTCAAACTATCTATCGTTGGTGTAAAACGAGCAACTAGACCAATAGTATCTGTTTTCCAATCATATAAAGGAGTATCAGCAGATATAAACTTATTAGTTTTGTAGAAATCACCTTTGTACATTGGACGACCTAAAGGATCAACTGTTTCACCATATGTAGATCCAGCTGGTAATACTGAACAAACAATTGGCATATCAGACAATATTTTATATAATAAGTCAACATCTACTGGAAGTTTACCTAATGTATCCAACTTTTCCAAGAACTTTGAATTTTTGATTCTATATACTTTTTCTGCTATTGCCTTGTTGTGTGTAAGAACAACTACAAGTGATAGCTCTTTCTCCCCATTAATCCATTCTCTAACTTGACTATTATCTTTAGCCATTTTTTCAAGATCTGTAATATTGAAAGCATCACCTAGAGATGCAAAAGGTAAATCTTGTAAAAATGTATTTTTGTATCTACCAGTTTGAAACAAATAAGTCTGAAAGCTAAAGTACTTCATATCTTTATATGCTGGTAGCGTAACAACATTGATAACAGCCTGACTTCTAGATAATGGCATAGCTCCCAAGTTACCAAATGCCAAAGCTATAGCTTTATTAAGACCAGAAGTTGCAACATCGATTGGATCTTTTAACTTTGATCCAGATTTTTTCCATGGATCAATATAGAAGTCTGGTACTGGAAATAAAACATACGGAGACGAATCATTTTCTATAAAACAACTTGGTAAATATTTACACATAGAACTTCCAAGTGAAAAACTGAATCCAGGATGTAAACTGAACGATTGAGCTAACATTAACTGTGTAAAAATACATGTTAATAAGTTACCACGGCAACATAACTCTTCTGGTATTCCTTGTATTTTTAAGTAGTCTGGTATTTCAATACAACCTATTTGTGGTATTCTCAATACAGAGTCTAGATTAATACCTAGTTTTGATGTATCAACAGAGTTTGAGTTAGTTTTTACTTTAACATTCCTACACGAAACCATGTCATAACATAATGGTTGTGTAAGTGGAATACCAGATTTAGTAAGATCAAACTTTGGTGAACAGTATATGTCAGTATTACAAGAACTTCTATACATATTTACTAATGAAAACCTACGATTAAGAAAAATATATAAGACAATAAAAAGTATTATACTTACAATAACTGGAACATATATTCCTTTGTGACTCATTTTTTATTATAGTATAATAAAAAAGTATTTAATTTATGTATATTATCCTGAATATGCCCATCTAGAACCACAAGCAGAACAAGTTGCAAATGTAGTTGACGGCTCATCGCAACTCCTTGTTTGCCTACTATAAGAAAAAACTCTCCTACTTCCACACATTTTACCAGTTACTTTATCAACTGCACGACACTGAAGAATACCTTCTTCTACCTCAAAAGGTTTCTCTATAAATCCATCTTGTTCTGTAATACGATTTCTTACCTCGTAAAAAGTATCATGATCCCAATCAAACTTCTTATCTTTGATAGTAGATAATAGATCCTTAAGTTTTATACCATTTAAAATATCTCCTACTGCTTGGTAGATGTATTGTGTATACTTTTCTTCTAGTTGTTCGTCTGTCTGGTCATCTTCTATACTTTGCTCATATATATTTTTCTCTATAATTTTTATATTCTGTTCCTTCTTCAACACTGATGATAGTGCCAAAATTCCATTATCTCTAAATGACATTATTCTTACTTTTTAACATGTAAGTTAGTTGGTAAAATCAATTTATTATTTAATCACATAAATAATAAGTTAATTTATTAGAATATTCTTGGTAATACATAGTTACTATAATATACTCTCTCACTTGGTGTTCCCTGTCCTACAACTATGAACAATCTAGACTTTTTAGGAGGATTGAAAAATACTACATTCATCGGTGTCATAGCACTTGCTCTAACCACATCACGGTCAAGAATTATGTCAGATAATGTCAATGGTTGAGAAGTAGTTCTTCCGCTCTCATCTGCATTTTCAATATTAACCTGAGGATTCATAGAGTATAACCGTTCATTGATAGATATACTCGCCGAGATTGTTCCAGCAGTAACACTATCACTAACAAGTGTATAATCTAATGATTCTAACTTAAGTCTATCTAGTCTAACATAGTTACTATATTCAACCTGATTATTAGAAAGTATCATAGCAATTCTCACATATTCTATCTCAGCAGGCATCGGAGACATACGATTAAATGTTTTAGTGGATACAATAAATCCATTAGAAGATACTTGTGGCTCGATCGGATAAGACCACGTAGTGTCTAAATTGAAGTCAGTACTAGAAGATAACTGTAGACTATAACGTAGTTGAGGATAATTTACTATATCTTGATCGTAAATCATCCAATAGACTTTAATACCTGCAGAAGCACTTAATAAATCAGCAGAAAGTATTCGTAGTTTTTCACATGTCAGTCTGATTTGATCCTGTCTAGGAGGACGTCCACCTATATCACCTACACCTTGTATACAAGGAGGGCAGTTTGGTGGTGGGCAAACTGTTGGTAGTGGACACTTAGGACACTTAGGACACCAGATTGGGTATTGTGGTTGTGGTTTTAATGGAAGACGATTCATTTTATAATATACACTATTTTTTTTGAAGATTTTATACTACATGCATGTATAAAGTCTAAAATAAGATATTATGGGTCGAAAACATATATTTCTCCAGTATAATTTGGTGTTAGATAATTACTATAAAATTTTGTACCATCACTTATAGTTACAACAATTCTAGCTTTTATTCTCCTTATCTCTTCTTCATTAAAGAATATTATACCAGGTAACAGTGATCCATTTATAACGACACTTGACATATTAAAAATTCTGCTACCTGGATTAGCAACTGCTTCTTTTGTGTTAATGTTTAGAGAACTAACATTTCCAGATGAGTCTACTATTTCTAAAGTATATGTTGGTTCTGCTTGATTAAAACGACTAAGGGCCAAGTTGAGAAAGAAAGTAAACTTAAAAGTACTAGTATTAACTCGTTGATAACCTCTATCAAGAACTTCAAAGAAAGTTATAGAATCTAATGATAAGAAACTGATTGTAACATAGTTGCTATTCTTGACTACCCCAATGTCTATTTTTTCTATGATTCTTGCATAGTGGTTCTTCCTAATAACATTCAGAGATTCGCTATTAATGTTTATATCACTTTTAAAAGTGCCATTTTCCATATATCTTGGTATAATCTGATATTCTCTTGTATATCTTGGATCAAATGAAGTCTCTGTTGAGACTTGTAAATAGTATTTACCATTATAATTTATCTCATCTGTATACCAGTTAACAACAGTGACACCACCATAATCTATACTTTCAACACGAAATAGTCTTAATGCACTACAAGGTAAAGGAATAGGAGGTCTTGGACATACTTTTGGTGGTTGACATTTGGGACATTTAGGACATAGTATTGGATACTGTGGTCGTGGAGCTATTGGAAGTCGATTCATTTTATAATATATACTATTTTCAATATTTTATATACTTTTAGCTAATCATCAGATGGAAAAAGGTTAGACACTTGGTTATAGTTTATTGCACCACGTTGTGGTTTTATAAAGTTACTATAAACTTCTGTACCATCAACAAATACTGCGTTTATTCTGACTCTTATGTCTTCATTATATAGTCTATCTCTATTTTCTAGGATTGCTTGACCATAATATCCCTTTATAAGTATGATACTTACATCATTATCTAGTTCTTGACCATAAAAAATACTGGCAGGTCGTAAACTAACAATTCCACTATTTAAATCTTCAATTTGTAGTGTAAATGTAACATTATTATCATTAGAAAAATTTGTATAACACTCAAAACGAAGAATGTTTCCATCTGGTATCATATTATTAAATACTTTTATGTATTGTGAAGAGTATAGAAATATATTATCTTTTGTATTACACGGTTGGCACACTGTAGGAGGAGGGCACACTATAGGTGGAGGACATACTGTAGGAGGAGGACACACTTTTTGAGGTGTCCATTTAGAAATACCTTTTGGTAGTTTTGGAATTTTGTACATTTTAGTTATATACTAGATTTTTCTAAAGGCTTAAAAACTTACATTATATAATAAAAGTATGGAAAGTTTACCAGAAAAAGATATAGTAAATCTCGTAATAGATAATAGAGAAGTGGGATTAATAGAAAAGCTTAGTAACTACAAGATTATTGTAGAACAACTAGAAATTGGAGATATACTATATCGAAAAGGAGATGAAGTACTATTAGTGATAGAAAGAAAGACTATAAATGATCTAAAAGCCTCTATATGTGACGGGAGAAGTAGAGAACAAAAGGCAAGATTGCTAGCAACATATCATAAGGACAGAATAATGTATCTTATAGAAGGTAATCTTGATAAACCTATTGATGCAAAAGTATCTGGAGTTCCTGTAGGAACTTTGATTGGATCTCTTATCAATACTCAACTACGAGATGGTATTAAAGTATATAAGACTCAAACAATGGAAGAAACTGCAAACTTTGTACAGAAGCTCCATGATAAGCTAGTTAAGGATGGAGATTGTTTCTTTACTAGTTGCGATGAACCTTTATCTGCTAGTAAGTACGCATCAACGTTAAAGAAGAGTAAAAAATCGAATATGACTGGTGAAGTTTGGTTTATCTCTCAATTAGCTCTTATTCCTCAAGTATCTGAAGTAGTTGCTAATGAAATTGTTAAAAAGTATACTAGTGTATCTAAATTACTTCTAGAGTATGAATCAACTCCTATCAATCTAAGACCAACACTTTTATCTAACATTCTTTTTCCTATCAAGAATGGTAAAAGTAGACGTATTGGTGATAAAATTTCAACAAGAGTTTATCATTTCTTCTATAATATAACACAAGAGATTGAAGCTTGTGTAGAAGAACTAAGTGAATGAGTGACTGAGTGACTAAGATAACTAAGGTAACTAAGTATCAAAGTATAACATTTATGTTATATTTTACTACAAACCTATTAAACTAACCCAGCTGATATATTATCTTCTATTCCACATTCATTTGTACCTTTTCTAATACGAAAGAAGCCACTCTCGCCCCAATCTGTATTCCAACTATTTTTAACCTTCCAATATTCTTCTTTGGTTATAGGATCGACACCATAACCTACAATTTCAACTGCATGTCCTCCAAGTTCCTTTCCAGTAATATGATGATATACTCCAGACTTATAAGTCATAAAGTCTTCGTAAACAGTGAAAGCAGCAGTTACAGGACCATTAGCAACGATCTCACTCATGATAGAACTTACTCCTTTAACAGTATATGCTGTTTTTGCGAATACTTTATCATCAGAATAGTCAGTAGAATACTTTTCATCAAGACATGTATGAGTACATTTAGGAGTCTCATACTCATCCACAGGACATGTTGGAACACTATCATCAACAGGATGGTGTGTACATGAAGCAAATGGATAAGGATTACAAGTATTTCCAGTATTCATGTCTTTAAAGTCTCCTCCAGTCGTAACTCCAGTAGAAACAAACCATTTCCAAGCAGAAGTTGGCTGTCCACCATTACATCCTTGTGATAAGCCACATCTTAAACCAGAACAGCAGGATAAAGTGTCCTCTGGAGAATATAGTGTTTGATCATTGTATACTAAACATCTTCTATCATTGAATGTACTAGTACTAGCAAAAGCCCAGCAACTTCCACACGCAGATTGATCTCTAACATGTCCAATTATATTTTTACAAGAATCAGATACTAACAAAGTGTCGTATTCGACTGGTAACATATCTGTTGAATGGACCTTATAGTTAGAAAACGAACTAGTAGTTAAATGGCCAGAATGTAATGGTAATGGATCAAATGACTCATGTTTTGATAGTATACTTCCACAGAATGCTGATAGATCATCAGTTGTGGCATTAATAAAACGTTCATGGTGAGCAGCAATCCATGAATCCTGTTGAGAGTTTATGTAGTTAACCATGCTCTCTGGAATTAAGCTAGAATAACTAGCTACTATAAGGCTAAGAAATATCTGTAATGTATATTTCATGATGGTACTTTTTATTATGTAAATAAAATTATTATAAATTTTATTCAATATATTTTCATATCTAATCATCTATTCAATAAACCTAAAAGATTTGTCTTTGGTTTCGGTTTTGTTTTACTTTGATCTTGTTTAGGAGTCTTCTTTTTACTAGGAGCAGTAGGAAAGTTTAGAGTAATCTTATTAATTTCTATGTTATTACATACATCACGTGCTACACTAGTATCTCTTTGTACAAACCATTCTCCTATTATTTTATTGTGTAAATCAAGTAAACCACGCATGTATATCTCTGGTGAATGTTCTATCCTTGCATAGTTGTACTTTTCTCTAACACTTGGTGTTTGGAAGCTTTCATAATAGTCAGCTTGTCTAGTGCTATGCATACCAATTGGTATATTAAATACCATTGTTGATGGATAATGTGTAAATGTATATCTCATCTCTTCACTATAATCAGCTGCTAAACTGTATAAGTAAGTTGCTGGATAACTAGTCATGTAGTCATTATCATTAACTATATTATATAGTACTGGTTTAGGTATATCATTAATTATGTTTAATATTTTCAAGTTAAATGTAGGATGCGAGCCGTAGCAATAAAAAGCAAGCTTTGTGGTATCTAATCTATTCTGTAAGTTAGGAGTTATAATATCACGGAACTTATTAACAATAGAATCTAAAAACATACATTGAGCTATAGATCCTCCAACACCATAACCAGTTACAAATATGTGAAAGTCTCTGTTTGACTTTGAAATTTCTCTTTCAAGAGTTGTCATTATTCTCTGTCTTGCTATCTCATATCTACTCAAAGGCTCATAGTATATATTTGCGTCTGGTACATCTCTACCAAGATATCTAGAAATTATACTAGTATTACTATTTGGTGCAAAGTACTGTTTGAAAGAAATAAAGTCAGGTAAACTACCATCTAGAATAGACCAGTCTTCTCCTAAAAGTACATCAATATATTTATCTATAATTCTGTTGACAATATCAGCACTACTTCCAAGAAGTTGATCAACCTTTTCAGTTATATTTACTGGACTGTTACTTAATATGATATCTTTGATTATTCCATGTGGTAGTATTTGTAAAAGCTTTCTTGCTCTTTCGATATCATTATCAGCTGATGATTCTGCTACTAATAATATGATTCCAACTATCGCAGCTACTGCGATACCAACCGTGCCAAGTATTGGAGCTCCGAGATACAATGCAAGACTAGATCCTAAAGCTAACCCAGAACCTCCCCATGTGTATGCATCTATAATATCATTATATATTCTGATAACTTGAGTTGAGATTTCTCCAAAGTTTTGTGTTTTTATAGCATATACTAAATCTCTAGCTATATTATCGAATATTACTCTACCTCTTACGTTATTTTTATCTACATCTCTACCATCAATTGATACCATGTAAATATCTTTTGGTTGTTGAGATGGTACTCTTACCTTTATTATCTTGTATTTAACAGTTTCTCTAGAAGCAGGATTATTTGGTATACTATCATTAAAGTCTCCAATCTGATCACCATCTATAAGTACAGTATTACCTCCAAAATAACTAACAAAAGCTTGAGATAGTGTAGGATCATATGTATTAAGGCAATCAGTTAAGTCTCTTCCATTTCTATCTAATAAATCACCAGAATTACACTTATTTTGTCTACTTCCTTTTATGTTGTTATCATATCCTGGTACTGGAAGACTATCTATTTGTCTAACAATATTGTCACGAATATTTAGACTCTGTGCTTCACTTTTACATAGAAGATTTGGTATATCTGGCATTCTGCTACAACTATTAGCAAGTTTTTCACATGAGTCATATACTACATTATAAGTTCCTCCTATTTTAAATGCACCAAACCTTGTAGACATAACAGTTTTATGCGCATCACTTAGAAACATTATTGATTTCATTGGTTTATATCCAGGTGGGTTTTCTCTGTAAACTGTATTAACTGTTTTATCAGTTGTACCTACACCTCCAAATAACATTTCCCATATTCTCCAGTCAAAATTATCATATCCAATAGTAAGTCTTGTTGTTAAATCATTTCTATAGCTTGATGATAGTTTATCATGTGATATACCAAGTCTTGATCTATAAGAGTTATAATAAATATGTAATTTCTCTGGAAAAGAAGTATCATTAGTAGATGTAACTATACCATGACGATCATTTCTATCTATTATTCCAATCGGAACTAGCAAGTGTATTAATGCTAAAAGTATTTCTTTCCATTTCTTACTATCTCTAAACTTAAGATTCGGAGGACATATTATTAGATAAAGTGTACGTGTAACAGCTTTAAGTGTAACACGTTTAAATGGACTTCCAGAAGTACCTAGTTCATACTTTAGCAAGTCACTTAAACGTATACCGTTGTTTTCATCTTTAAGTAAGTCTAGCTCATCTATAGTTAACTTTTTGTTCTCTCTATATGCTATAAATATTTGGTTAAAAAATAACCATAGAACTGACCATATTTGATGATCTCTTGACATAAAGTTTTGAATATTACTTTGTCCCATCTCTTGATTAAACTGTATAAGAGATAAGTGAGAACTTGTTAACTTATTTTTGAGTTCAGGTGTAGCTCTATATGTATAAAAGTCTGACATTAAGTATAAAATAGCCTTAAACTGTCCATAGAACTGTAACTTATTATCCATATTAAACTTTTCAGGATAAAAATCGGGAAATAAAGTTTTACCTATATTTTTAGTATATTTTATAGCTTCTTTCTCAGAATATCTGTTCCAGTAATATGGATCAGATGTTCCTTTAAAGCAAGCACTTTTATTTTCTAGTGTATTTACTATTTTATTTGAATCTAACAGTTCCTGGAATATACCATTTAATATAACATCATCTGTTATATCCATAGTAGGTGTATATATCATGTTAAAGAACCTATTCATACCTATATATGTACCTTCTAGAAAATGATTATTTATTATACTCTTTACGTCATAGTTATATCCTACTATGTTATTTGCACGAGTATATGTCCATCCATATTCAGCAGAAACTAACTTTAGCTCTGATAACTTACCATCTACTTTCTCATATATTTTCTTTGTAACAATTTCTGGTTCAAAGTGTGGTAATGGAAGTAAAGTTAAAGTATCACAAGTATTGTTAGTTTGATATATCCTACCACTAACTGCTCTAGTAAGTCCTTCCATTATATCAATATTAACACATCTTGGAGCATTAAACAAGTAGCATGTAAATGTACTAAGATCATATAAATTATTTTTAAGCACATCAGATAACATCATCTGTGCAACTCCTCCACCCATCGAATGTCCAGAAATTATTATACGAGCATTCTTATTACTTTTAATACTTGATAAAAAGTCTTTCCATTGTTTCTGTAGACTTCCTTTCTGTTCATATTCTATGTAGTAGTTTCTATTTGGTGCAGGCTCTTGTCTTTCTACTATATTTTCACCTCTTAAGACGTTGTAAGGACCTCTTAGTCTAGTTTGATCAATTACTGGAGTATTTGTATATACAGTCCATAGACCACTATGTACTTCATAGTTGTTACCTAAACTTTTAGGTAATGCTTGGACTACAACATTCTGCTCTTCACTGTATACTATTCCTCTAAGACATATAAAGTAAGTATTGAATAGTTTATATATAACGCCAATATGTCTAATTATTGGTTGTCCATAATCAATAGGAGTAGGATCAGTACAGCAACCAAGATTTTGTACCCATGTTACTAATGGTAAAGTTATTACAGGTGGAGGTTGTATAGGATTAGCAAATAAAACTGGTTGATATAGAATTCCAGATGAGTAAACATCTGGACTTGTTCTAGTTGTTATCTTCTTATTTTTGATTATTTCAAGACGTTCCCCATTTCTGAACTCAAAAATATCTTGAACATAACCACCATTTCTCATTTCTTGAAAAATAAAGTTAAGAATACCATTACCAGTTATACTATTATTATTAAGAGTATCAGAAATTCTAGAATATAATCGCTGAAAGTACTGTAAATCAGATGAACTGTATCTTAGATTGTTACATCTACTTGTTCCTTGAAAATCTGGACTTTGACAGTTTATTATATCATCTATTATTGTACCTATGTATACTCTTTTAGTATTAAGAAATCCTTTTGGTTCTTTACTAACTAAATACTCCATAGGTCCTATTCTCCATAACAAATCATTCTGAAATGTTATATAACTCCACCAATACTGTTTAATATAAAGTATTGAATGTATTGCTAGTAAAAGCATAGCAAATTTATTACAATATTTTCCTGTGTAATTACCAAGTGGTGGTGCTATCTGAGGAGAATATCTATTCATAAACTGTGTAATTGACGTAATATTTTGTTCAGAAAAATGCTGATTTTCTCCAACGTAAAAACTAGATAATGTACCAACAGGTGGATAGTTTTCTTTTTTACTAGTACTTTTTCTATTAAGTATCATAAACAATACAACACATACAAGTATAAGTATAGTAACTATTGCTATAGTTATCAATGTATTTTTGTAACTCATCTTTATTATAATATCTTTATAATTTATAACTTTTTATATAGAATAATACGTTATAAATTAATACATAAGAGCTCTATAGAACATAACAATAACAAATGATAACAAGAGTAATACAAAGCAGAAAGTAAACCAGAAAACAATTGGATGACTTTTTCTAGCCTCATCATATCTCTTTATTTCATCTGAATTATCCTTAGAAGGACTATCATCTTCACTAGGATCTTCTTCGCTAGGATCTTCTTCACTAGGCTCATATTCGACAGGTTCATCTTCTGTAGGAGTAACATCATTTAGAGAATAATCAGTTTTTTGCATTACATAGTTTTCTTTACTTGGTACTACAGGTACAACAGCAGCAAAGTCTGTTAAACAGTTCTCTCTACACGAAGCTTCTGTATTTGAATTCTTAGAACATTCTACCATACATTTCTCAAGTGCAACATCAGTATTTTTCAAGTTATTTAATAACTCTGGAAAGTAGTGAGGAGATTGAACCCAAACTGGAGCAATAGATAGTCTAAAGTCGCAAGGAGTACGACCTAGAGATGCTTTCATGTTGTCCATACAAGTACTCCAATTAGTTCCAGCTGCTGTATTTCTAGTAAAGTTACTAGAAGGAATTCCAGCAAAAGCAGCTGCAGTCTCAGCAACACAACTATTTACAGAGTTAATATCACATACACCTCTTTCATACTTTTCAAGACAAGCTTTACAAGGATTTATATCAAAACTCATTTATACCTTGAAAATATTTTATTTTTACGTAGGATTATATTGTCTACATACTGCATACATCTAGTTTTTGTGGATTACTATCTACTCCATACTTATTCTTTTTAGTCGGGTCAAAACTAGCTACTACAGCTCCAAAACTTCCACTCATCTCTGTCCAGTTAGTTACTTTCTGATACTGTCCTTGAAATCCAACCGCTGATCTACCAGCAGGACTATCACGTGGTACATAACCTCCAGTAGAACCTTTATTTAAGCACAAATACCTCTTCAAATCTTCTCCTGGTGTATCAGAATCAAAGTCAGCAGTTAAATCAAGACTTACAGCAGTGGCACATGTACAGGCTACCTCATATGATGTAGAATTTACAGGAGGAATGTACAATATTTCAAAGTCATAAGCGGGTTGAACAACAGAACCATAAGCAGTCGCTGTACTTGTAAATTGCATCGTCGTGCAGCCATATGGAACACAAGAGAAAGCATTTGTTGCTGCTTTTCCAGGCGAACCCAAAGCTTGTCCATAACCAAAATAGCATCCAAAAGGCCAGTTAACATCCATATTATCAAAACCTAAGTCACCACATGAGTAAAACTCAGCCATCATACGTAGAGCAGTATCCTCATCCATCTTTAGCTGTTTTCCATACCATGTTCTATATAACTCTTTTCCATACATATCGTAATAAATCAAAGGATCAGACTCAGTACAGTGTTTACCATAAATTACTTTACCAGTCTTAGGATCTGTTCCAGGCATTCCACCCTCAAAAGGATTATACTTCTTATACTTTGGATCACCTAAGAACTTTTCCTTGGGATATCCATAGAAGTGCCCATTAACCCATCCAGTGACTATATAACGATTATCCTTTATTGTTGTAAAATCACTCGAATCACGAACTGGATAATTCTGTTTTGGACAGTTCTTTACACGAACTTTTGCCCATTCTGGGTTTGGATCATATCCACCAAAAGAATTTAGTACTCCTTGAACTCCTTTACTAGAATTTATATACTTACTATTTCTAATTTCTGGAATAGAATATGGTTTCCAGTATGTTCCAGCCTTCAATCCCATTAATGCAGCTACTTGTTCATTAAAAGAATCTCCACGAACTGTTGTTGGCTGGTCTGGACCACATCCAGTAGTATCAGTTGGTTCTTCTCCCATACCTGGGCCTTTCTGATTTAGGCATGTAACAAAGTCTGCTCCAGTCTTAGTATTGCATGGGCAACCAGCAGCACCAGCAGCACAGAAACCAATACCCATCATACCAGTTCTTGGGTCTTTCAACCCAGCAGTGCAGTTTTTATTAAAGTTACAACCTCCTGGAATATCATTTCTAGAAGAAAACTCTAATAGTAACTTCATACTGTAAACAGGATCATTATAATCATGTTCAGTTGGTTTAGAAGGATCTTGAATATCATATCCTAACACACCACCTCCAGGTGGGAATGGAAGCTTATCACTGCATGGGCTAAATCCAGAAGACCATCCGATAGCTTTTGGAGCTCCACCAAGTGTATTTCTACCAAGTCCAAGTGGAGCATTTAAGAATATGTCAACATAGTTATAACAATAAGATGTTACACCAAGATTCCAAAACTGTCCAAGGCCTTGAGAGAAGTAAAACCATTGTGGTTTTTGTCCACAGAAAGGATCTCCTCCTTGCTTTCTAGAAGTTCCTTCTGGTTGATATCTAGGAGGAGCAAAGTTTTCTTTTAGTACACACTTAGCAGTTTCTGAATCACAACCAGTTGGCCATCCATGTAGACCATGTTCTTGAGGAAACTGAAGACATTCTACGAAGGAATCAGAAGGGAAACCACCTATTCCGTATCGTGCATTTGGTTTTCCATCAACTGCCCAAGGAGGATTTTCACGTAAAACCTGAGGAGAGTTTCTCATTCCTCTTCTTAATGTAGACTGACACATCTCAGCAAAAATTCTATTTCCCCAGAACTTTGTATGATTTGGACACTTATCGTTTACTTTATTATATCCTGGGCAAACATCAGGAATCTTAGAATTCATCAACGAATCAAAGAAAAATGACTCGTTTCTTATAGCTGTCATATTAGTTTGTCCAGTTGTCTTGTTATGTTGAGGACCAGCATCTAATATACGCTTAGACCAATAGTCTCCATACCATCCTCCATCAGGTTGTGTTTCTTGAGTCGTGATAAAGTAAAATACTAGAGAACGATAAAAAGTTCTTAGATCATCTGTAGTTAATCGTTGTAACTTGTCTAAATCTGTTGCATAATAGACAGCCATCAAGTAACTAAGAAGTTTAGATCGTTCCATATCTTTACAATCCAACTTTTTTAACTTGGATATATCTCTTTGCATAAAGTTTTTGTATATATCAGTCTCGACGGAACTATTTTTTATTCTGTTATTTCCTGGCCATGTTTTATCACCTTCATCATTCCAATCTACACTTACATCTTTACCAGAAGCAACATAAGGAAACATATCAATTACACCTGTTCCAGGAGTAGCAGTTAGTGCCATTTCTGTAAAATCTCCTTCAGATATTGGTGTTGGAGGTTCTGGACTTGGTGGCTGCGGAGAGGGTGGGGAAGACTTTTTAAATCTTATAACTAGGAACACAATTAAACCTATAATAGCTAATATAGCAACTATAATGATTGCATAATTAGGACGAAACAGTTTATTACCTTTTCTTACCATCTTTTTATATACTAAAATATTTTAGTTATTAATTATGTTATAATATGAATTTATTATAACAAAGTAAGTTATTGTTTACCATACTCTAGGTACCTTAATCAATGATACATTATCAGTTCCAAGATCTTTATTAAGGTAAAGAACATATAAGTCGTCATGATCTGAGTTTATCCTTTTGCAAGTAATTCCAACAAGAGACTGAGAGTCTAAACTTTGGAAAGATGAAACTTGTTTAGGTATGTGTATAAAACGCATAAAGTTTAGTTTGGTACCATCCCTGTTTAGAGTAAAAGCATAAGCACCCGATGTATTATTGTTACTATTGCATAGTACGTAGAATACACCATTTGAGCTAAAGCATGCTGCTGTAACATTAATTATTGTAGTTGGCCTATTATCCCTAATAAGAGGAATATTTCTTACCAATCTTGGATTCATACTTGTAGAAGTTCGTGAGCTATATCTTGTACTAGTCCAATCATATATAGAAACAGTGCTCAAAGAGCTACCATTACTCTGAGGTATGAAAAAGAACTGTGTTATAGGATCAATAGCAATCCAGTCAATTGATCTATTTGGTAGAAAACCAGCTACTGTACCCATACGTCCATCATCAGTTCTGTATTGAATATAGCTTCCATTCGAAATCCTATTATTACAAGACTTTACTGGTACATAAAATCCAGTTCTAGCTTTAGCTCCTTGACCGAAAAATCCATCAGGGCAATAGTATGGAGCAGGATAAGAACGAGGTGGTTCATAGAATGGGTTTATTATGATGTCTTCCGATCTTCCAACTACAAATTCTGGTGTGCCAAAAGTATCGTTCGAAAGTAAAGGTGTTTTCTGTATCCTATTTCTATCATCAACCGCTATGTACAATGAATTATCATTATATAAAAGACCATATACATTATCAGACCAGTCATATTCCCTATCAAGAACAGTAGTGATTGGATTAGATGGAACGATGTTTCTTGTTTCACGAGGAAGAGCAAACTTTCCTCTATCTTCTGCTTGAAAGATATACTCTAGGTCTGTGATAGAAGAGATTATGGAAGGAACTTGTGTTGGAACACTTTCCATAAAACCTTCTGGTGTTTTATTTTGACTTTTTTTCATTCTAACTATTGCATATATTACAGCAATAACAAACATAAGAAAGAGAAAGACTGCCAAAGGTGTAAGCCTAATTTTAGATTCCTGTTTAGCCATTTTTATTGTTATATATATATTTTAAATGTAAAAAAAAATAGTATAAATACTCTTGCTAATTAAGAAAATGGTAAGAATTAATGGAGAATTCCAAGTTGTTGTCCAAGAACTAGACACTCAACAAACTTTTATTACCAAACTTGCTGCTGAAATGAATACGATTCCAATATACTTGTACTTTAAAGATGGTATACCAGATGTTACAACAATTCACAACAAAGATAGTAACATACAAGTAGAAGACTTATTAAAGACTATACGTACAAAAGATGTTTCTGAAGCAAACATTGTATCATTTCTTAAAGAACTTCAAGATAAAATGGGTAGTAACAAGTCATATAAAGTAAACTTTATACTTGATATTTTATCACCAGTTATAGCTTATAATAAAAATCTATCTAATATTCCAGAAGACTTTCAACAAACCTATTCGTTAATATATGAAGAAGTACTAAAGAAAGACAAAACTTTTCAAGTTAAAGAGAGTATATATGACTTGTGGGATAAACGTAAAGATACTATATCATACATTGATAAGGCGATCAAACAGAATGATACAAAGGTAAAAAACAGTATGAAAGTTTATAAGAAGTTCTATGACGTAGAAAAAGGTGTAGACTATACAGATTTTGAACTAGAACGTGTAAACTTTGAATTTAGTGTTGATATTGTTAATATGTCAATAATGGAAATTTTTAACCAAGTTCAGCTAACTCCAACTGTACCTTTTGCATGTATTAACAATACTTTTAAAATTTTAAAGGACTTTACTCCTCCTGAAGAATGGTCTGTTTACTTGGAACAAGCAATAGTGTTTAAAGTACTTCAAAAAGTTAATGTAGCAGATTATACATATGAAGACTTCTCTGACGCTGTCTTAGCTATATTAGATAATAAAGATGAGAGTATAGTTAGTATTGGTATGAGTTTAGAAACATCTAGTGGATATCTATCACGAGAAAAACTAATAGAAAGATTATTAGATACAATAAAGGGAGTTGGTAAAGTTAGTATTAAAAACATAAAAGAACAGTACGTTAATGGAGTTTTCTATATTCCAAATCGTAGTATGAATAAAAATGTATTATCTGACTTAGTTATGAATAATCCTATCTTTTCTTCATTCTTTGCTACCGATGAGAGTGATAAAGCTACAAAAAAGAAAGGAAACAGTTTATACTTGTATTTTAACCATCCTTTAACAGGTATTATGACTATTAATATCACAGAAAAAGTGTCTATAAAAGGAGATATATTCTTAAGAGGTAAAAATATAAAGAAAGATTTCCCATATGGAAGTACTTATATTAGAGTTAAGATAACATCTGCTAAAAATATAGCATCTGTTAACATATTTCAAGCTATTCTATCAAAACTATTTGTTGTTTATGACAAAGAATATGATGATATCGTAAAGTTTTACAAGACATTTATACCAAACTTTGGAGAAAAGACTGATAAAGTTCAATACGTAGCACCTCCTAACCTAAAACTTAAAGATATCGCTCCAGAAGTATTCGTCAAAGGATATCCCCCAAAGTGTCCTCATCAACCTACAGTAATAGAAGATGATGAAGTAGAGAATGCTCTAGCTGAAGGCAAAGCTGTTATGAGATATCCTAAAGATAGAAATGAAGGATTTACACAACGAAATTATGTATGTAATCATAAACTTGCTGTTTATCCTGGATTAAGAAACAATCAATTAAACAATAAAGACATTGTACCTTACTTACCATGTTGTTATACAAAGTCGCATGAAGATAAAAAAGGCTCTATCTATCGTCACTATTTTTATGGAGAAGAGTTAAGAACAAAAATGAACGTTGGTCAACAGGATCTGATAATTACAAATAAGTTTGTTCCAAAAGATAAGTATGGAACTCTTCCAGAAGATATTACAAAACTATTTGAAGTTCTTGATCCTCAGGAAGGGTATATGTTTGTTAGAAAAGGCGTTGAAGATAATAAGAGTAGCTTCTTAAACTGTGTAATGGAAGGTATGTATGAAGAAACGAAAATTTTAGAGTACCAAGATAAAGATGAAAGAGAAGCTATGTTATATCAAACTAGAGATAAAATGGCCACGTCTGGATACGCAGCTTGTAGTAAACAAGAAATGTATGACTTTACTATAGACGAAATCATAGCTTCTATAAAAAATCCAGATGTTTTATTTGATTCTAAACTATTCACAGGAATGCTTGAAGAGTACTTTGACTGTAATATATTTGTTTTCAATAGAAACAATAATAGAAATGGACAGTTGGTTCTTCCAAGACACCTTCAAGCATATTATAAGACAAAACGTAGAACTAAATCAATATTCATTTATGAACATAGTGGAAGCTCTTCTGATCACTCTGAATATCCACGATGTGAGCTTATTGTAAGATGGAAAATTGGTGGTGGAGAAGAAGAAGACGTAACGTACTACTTCCCATATGATTCAAAAGTTTCAAGAGGCGTACAAACAGTTTACAATGAACTTAACAAATCTTATGCCCTTTCAAAAGAAATTTTACAGACTGAATTTCCTATAAAACATCCAGATCTCAAACTAATAAGTCAAAATATTGACTCTTATGGTAAGTGTCGTATGCTAAACTTTAACTACAAAAATGAGTTAGGTAGTATGCTTATATCACCTATACAACCTTTACCAATTCCAGAAAACATATCTAGTAAAGTACCATCAAAACTTAAGTTAAAAACTGCTATATTGTTAGCAAGTGAGCTAAAAATAATAATATCAGGACAATCTATGGTCAGAGATGTTGTAAAAGAGTTATACGGAATACTTGGAAATGTAACTTTATCTATACCAATAGAAGATAGTAAACCTATTGAGAGTATTCCAATACTTTATAAAGGTGTAAGCTACATGGAAGGAACAGATTCAGTTGTTAGTAGTTACAATAAATACAAAAAACTTTCTAGATACATTTCAGAGTATGTTTTTTGGTTATTTTCTAATTACATGAAGTCAAAATCTAAGAGTGAAATAGAACTATCAGACATAAAGAACTTCTTTGATACTAAGGTGAAAATTATTAAAGACTTTGAATATGGTAATGTAGATAAAGCTTTTTCAATGACTAGCGGTGTTATGGATAGAAATAAACTAGTTCTTAAGTCAGAAGACACTCTACAAAGACTAGTTTATGTACTTAGAGTGTATATAAGACGTTTTAGAACTAAGTTACTACAATATCATAATAAAAAAGTAATTGAAAATTACTATGTTGATGTTACAGACTTTGACCAACATCAGTTTCAAGTAATTTTACAAGGAGAAAATTCAGTTAAGAAGTGGATACATGAAATGAAACGTAAGTATATACTACTTGACTCCATCCAGGTTTCTAATACAGGTCCATACTTCTTTAAGAATGCACTAATAGATGATAATATATACTTAGCGCAAAATACAGATGATATAAGAAAGTGTTTAGCTATTTTTCAAACTTGGAAAAAAGACAAGTTTAATCCTGGTAGTACTTTAACTAATGTACAAGAACTAACTGTATTTGATAAGTTCAAGTTATATAGATATGTCAACAGTAAAGATATCAAGGCATACAAAATAGGAGTAAAAACATCTGACTATGACCTAAAAATACTTGGGTATAAAATAGATGACCATGCATATTATACAGTGTTACTACCACTATAACTATTTCACTCAAAAATAAAATTGATTTTAAAAGCCTGAGTTTTAAAATCAAAACAAGTAATATGCCACCGAAAAATTCTAAGAAAGTATATCAGAAGATGGACCAGATCAGCCATGTGCTGATGAGAACAGACATGTACGCTGGATCAACTCATCTTCGTGTTATTCAGGACTTTATAGCTGAAAAGACTGAAGATAACTATCGTATATATCAAAGTGACATATCATCATCACCAGCTATTTTACGTATTTTTATTGAGCCATTGTCAAACGCAATCGATAATGTTGAGAGAAGTAGGTCTACCAAGACTCCTTGTACAAAAATAAAAGTAAGTATTAATGAAAAAACTGGTGAGACTTCTATATGGAATGATGGAGATATTGTCCCTATTGAGATTAATGAACAAGAGAACTGCTATAATCACAGTATGATTTTTGGACAACTACTTACTGGTTCAAACTATGATGATGAGGAAGAGAGAATTGTCGCAGGTAGAAATGGTCTAGGAAGCAAACTTTGTAACATATTTTCTAAGACTTTTAAGGTAAAAGGTTGTGATCCAGTAAACAAGAAAGTACTAGAACAAGAATGGACAAACAATATGAGAGATACAACCGGACCTGTTGTAAAAAGCACAAACCTAACAAAAGGATTTACTGAAGTAACTTGGACACCAGATTTTGAACGTTTTCAGCTAAAGGGGTACACTAAAGACATTATTAATCTATACACAAGGTATGTTATCGACGCTGCTATGTTATCAAAGGTAGATGTTTACCTAAACGATGATCTAATCCGTATTAAGACATTGACAGAGTATTCTAATCTTTATACTTCTCCTACTGATGAGAAACTATTCATAAAAACTAAAGACGCAGAAGTTCTTCTTACTACTTCTGAAACTTATCAAACAATATCTTTTGTAAATGGAATATACACGAAACTAGGTGGTCAACATGTTGATGCTTGGAGTGAAGAACTTTTTAGGCCAATCGTTGACAAGTTTAATGGTAATGATAAGAAAACTAAGACTAAAACACCGAAAATTAACATTAATGACGTAAAACAGTTTTTTAGACTGTTTGTAGTATCTACAGTTGTTCGTCCAGAGTTTGATGGTCAAGATAAGAACAAACTAGAGTCTCCGGAAGTTACAGCTGATGTAAAGAAAACTCATATTACAGCTATTTCTAAATGGTCTGCGATGGATCAAATTGAAGATATCATTCGTGCGAAAGAGATGGTTGTACTTAAGAAAGCTGAGAGAGTTAATAAAAAGACAAAAATCGAAGACTATGATCAAGCAAATAAGTCTGGTGGTAAAGATAGTCACTTATGCTCATTGTTTGTTACAGAAGGTCTTTCAGCTAAAACTTATGTTGTAGCTGGTATTGATGAAGGTATTTACGGTAGAAAAGGACGTGATTGGAATGGTATTTTGCCAGTTAGAGGAAAACTACTTAATGTACGTGACAAGACTGCTACAATGATCGCATCAAACAAAGTAATTTGCTCTCTAATTCATGCTCTTGGACTAAAACATGGAACTGATTACACAGATGATACTAACTTCAAGAAACTAAATTATGGACACCTAATAATTGTAGCTGATGCTGATGTAGATGGTATTCATATCGAAGGATTGATTCTTAACTTTATACATGCTTTGTATCCTTCTTTAATGAAAAGAAGTGAACCATATGTTGTTAGTATGAAAACTCCAATTACACGTGTATTTATCCGTGGTAAGGAAGACATGCTTTTTTACGATGAGCATCGTTTTAACTCGTGGCTTTCTAAGCAAACAAGTAAGGTTAATGCGAAATACTACAAGGGACTTGGAACTACAAAGCCTGAAGATGTTCCTGATACTTTTGGACTTAAGATGGTAGAGTTTATTAGTGATGAACATGCGTATCTAAACATGCAGAAAGCATTTCATAGTAAGCATGCAGATGCTAGAAAAGAATGGTTAGCTGACTATAGTCCAGAATCTTCAAACTTTTCACTTGATGATGTAGGAGAATCTACACAGATGAGTATTAGTAACTTTGTAAATGGAGAACTGATCAAGTTTTCACATGCTGATTGCGCACGAAGTTTACCTAATGGAATTGATGGTCTTAAAGAAAGTCAGAGAAAAATTCTGTATGCTGTTAAGAAGCGTAAACTTAAGTATTCAGGAACTTCTTTGAAAGTTGCTCAACTTGCAGGATATACAGCTGAGCATTCTAACTATCATCATGGTGAGAAAAATCTGTTTGATACAATTATTGGTATGGCTAACGAGTTTCCAGGAACAAATAACATACCGTTACTGTATCGTGATGGAATGTTTGGTTCTAGGTTATCTGGTGGAGATGATGCTGCTGATGGACGTTATATCTTTACAAAGATGGAAAAGTTAACTGAACTAATTTTTAGAGATGAAGATGAACCAGTTCTTACTCAAGTGAATGATGATGGAGATCTCGTACAACCTGAACATTATGTTCCAATCTTACCAATGATCTTGATTAATGGATGCACAGCTGGTATAGGAACTGGATGGTCTTGTAAAGTACCTTGTTATAATCCACTAGATATGATACAAGCTATCAAACTATGGCTTGGTAACAACTGTGAAATGTTTACAAATGATCCAGAAGATGAAACTAACACTATAAGCATACTACCAGACTTCAAGCCTTGGTATCGTGGTTTTAAAGGAGAAATTGAGAGAAACACAAGTACACGTTTTGTAACATATGGAATAGTCGAACCTGTGAAAAAAGGAGTTGTTAATGTAAAAGAACTACCAATTGGTATGTGGACAAGTAATTTTGCATCAGATTGTGATGATTTAAAGTCAGAAAAGAAGCTAAAGAATGTATCTAACTACTCATCTACGAAAGATATTAGTTTTGTGCTACAAGAAGGTGATGATTTCAAGTGTAATGTAGAAACACTAAAGCTTCACTCATACCTTTATACTTCTAATATGGTTATGTTTGATGATCAATATGGTTTGAATAAGTATGATACTATAGACAAAATTCTTGAGAAGTTCTGTAATGTACGTTATGAGTATTACACAAAGAGAAAGAATCATCAGATAGTAGCTCTAGAAGCAGAGTTGACAATTTTGAGAAATAAACAACGTTTTGTTACTGAAGTTATTGAAGAAAAGATTGTAATTATGAACAGAAAGGAGACTGATGTTATTCAACAACTTAAGAAGGGTAAGTATGCTGAAGATCCGAAGAAAGAGGAAGGTACAGGAGGTTACGAGTACCTCTTACGACTACAAGTAAGAACTTTCACTGAAGATAAAGTAAAACAAATCAAGGATGAAGTCTTATCTCTTGAAAAGAAACTTAATCAGGTTAGAATAACTACAGAGTCTCAGGTATGGTTACAAGAGCTAGATGAGTTTGAAGTCGCTTATAATAGCTGGGTGATAGAGATGGACAAACAGATAATGAAGACTAAAAAGCGTGTAAAAAAATAAATTTGAATTATTATAGTTATTATTAAGTATAAATACGTGAAATGTTTGCTATTAATCCTCTAAAAAGAAAGTATGACCAGATTTCTAAGTGTATTGAGATATGTTTAAGACATCTTGAGAACTTGGCTAGTGAAGATTCTGAGATGAGTAAGAATGATAAGAATGAACTGTATATTTCTCGTAAACGTAAATGGGAGCATATGATAGACAATACCTGTGATGTAATTATATATAGATATGATCAAAATAGTTAATACATGAATACTCTAAACATACTGTAAATATAGTCTAAATATAAATATGTATAAAATACAACTAGAACATGATAACTACCCAGGAGTTTATAGAGTTGTATTTTAAAAATAATATACCAGCTGGACTGAAACAAGTTATGACATCAAACAAAGTAATAGTTCATCTAGCAATACTATATAACGATCGTACAGGTAAAGTATTATCGTACGCAGTCAACAAGAAGATAAGTTCATATGATAAAATTATAGAAAAACGTGTGACTGTTCACGCAGAACAAGAGTTACTACTTAAACTAAAACATCAGACGAAACTTCCAAAAAGTGAACTACGAGGCAAAATAATACTTTTTTCTCTAAGAATAAACAGAGAAGGAGGTATAGGTCAGAGTAGACCTTGCTGTTCATGTTCTAAAATGCTAGAGAAACACTGTAGTTTTTTATCAGAAATTGTATATGTAGATGAAACAATAAACGTGTGCTCTATACAACTAGATCAACTATGTAAGGAAGCGAAATATTCTGCTCGTATCAGAGAACGTAATCTTCAAAACAAAAGCATTTTATAAACAACATTTTATACAATAAAATGCTGTTACAACCTCTGTCAGATGATGATCTTATATCATTTGGAATGTCAGAAGATACAATAGAACAAGTTCATACTGTTCATACTTACTTTTACAGAGTTAGTATATCTCTAGTTATTGCACTAGTATTTTTTAGTATGTAATATATTGAAAAAAAAATAAAAGTGTATACATAAAAATGTCTGTAAATAGATATAAATTTCCTAACCAAACACAGCCTAGACCAGGCTTTTTAGATATGCCAAATCCAAATACGATGATACCTGGTATTGACTTTCGTTGCTTACCTGCAGCTATTAGAGCTCAAAATGAGTTGTTATGTCCATCTAACCCAAACCTCAATAACTTACAAGTAAAAATTAAGATAATGCTTCTAGAAAGGTTTAATGATTATATAAATAGTTATGAAAGGTTAACTATTACTTGGGAGACAAATACAAAGACATGTCTAAATAAAAACTTTACTGATAATGATTATCTTGAAGTAGTAGATGAACACCTTGGTTTCACGTATAAATATTTTTTATCAAGAGCAAAAACTTATCAATATATGGATGTAGACTCTGGACGTAGATTTTATAGAACAGTTTTTAAAGGAATGACTTTTGGTAATAGACTTAAAGTTAGGATGTATATAAACGGACAACCTGTAACTGACGAACGTAATTTAGACGAATTCTACAGGCCTGTCTCTACAGAGACTTTAAGAAAAGTTATGAGCAGCAATGATGACATATTTTCTGATTATATGTATTTGTTATAACGTTTCTTAGGATATGATACTATAAAAATGATTTTTACATTTGGTTTACATAGTAAATGTAAAAATGAGAATACTAATAACACTTGGAGGTCCTCTGAATATAGACTGCACTCCGTCAGATCATCTTTTATCTCGTATTAATGAAACTATACGCCAATATAAAGACGGGGACATAGTGTTTGTTACAGGCTCTCGTCCAAAAGGTATGCCGCAGTCTGAGGCTTTTGTAATGTCAGAATATTTGAAAAAGAGTAGTGTGACTAATGTAGTATTAGAAGAAAGAGCAACTAGCACAGTTGAAAATGCCTACTTTACCCACAAGTTAATAGAAAAAATGAACATAAAAAGTGATACTCAAATAGTAGTAATAACATCTGACTTCCACATACCAAGAACATCCTTAATTTTCCTACATTTTTTTAAGCTTTATAAGATGAGCTTTTGTGCATCAAAGACAATCACAAATGACAACTTCAGCTTAAGTGAACTATATAAGCTATCTAACTTACTATGTAACTTTCCACCTAATTACACAGATCGTATTTCTTTGTTAAGTGAAGTTATACGTGGAAATATGTGTGGTGTTAAGGATAATATAGATAAAATTTCAGAAGTTGATACTAACACTGGTAGTACTGCACTTCATTATAGTGCTTCTTATGGATTTCTAGACATTACAAGATTTCTTCTTGATAGTGGAATTAATGTAGATATACAAAACAACAAATGTATGACACCCTTACACTATGCTATAATAAATGGTCATGTCGATATTATTTGGGAACTACTAAAGAGAGGAGCTAGTATTGACATATACGCTGAAAATCATAGATGGAACATGACTCCACAAAATGCATCTGGTGCTCTATATAATATACGTAGTAAACTTAATGCTGGTACTTATACAGTAATTTTACTTTTATTAGCAAAGTATAGTAAAAAACAAGATAGTATCATCTGGATTAGACATGCTGAATCACAGATGAATCGTGCTTTGTCTCTAAAAGAAAGTACTAACTGTATTTTTGACGCAAAACTAACTCAAGATGGCAAGAAAATGGTTAATTACATAAATAGCTGGATTTTTAAGGCTGACTTACTTGCTGATTACAAAGTATTTGTATCACCTCTTTTTCGTACTCTAGAAACAGCAAAATATCTATTAAGTGGTGTTGATAATATAGTACCTATAGTTGATCATCGTATCTGTGAACGTCTAAATCATACTTCATGTATCGGCACGCCTAAAAGTGAACTTGCTAACTTATTTAGTTGTGACTTCTCTAAAGTACCAGAAGAATGGTGGTATAAACCAGAAGAAAACAATCTAAACACTATAAAAGTATCTGAAGAAAGTTGGGATAATCTAAGCGAGCGTATATCTTCATTTTACAAAGATGTAATCATGGGTATGTCTACAAAGTGTAAAATATTAGTAGTTACACATGGTGGAGTTATATGGTCTATATTTGAGAAAAAGTTACAAGCACGTAACTGTGATGCATTTGAGTCTTCGTACTAACCTAGTCTCATATAATTTTAATGTTATCTATAAAAAATATTATAGATAATAAACTAGTAAAATGTTTGCACGAAGACAAGAACAAGTAGGTGAACAAATAGAGTTTATGGATGAAGATCAGGGACAAGTACAGGGTCAAGCACAGGAACAAGAACAAGCACAAGGTGAAGACTATTATATGTCTAGTCTTGAGAATAAAAATAATATTATTGTAGAAAATACAGACGAATTCTTAGGTACTTTTTCTGTAAAAAATGGTTTTTTCGACAATCCAGACATATTACGATGGATGCAGACTATGAGAATACCTGATAATTTAATTGGAACAGAGTCAGGTTTTGGTAGTATTTATGTAACACCGTTCTCTCCAAACTATGTATTAAAAATAGTTAATGTATGTGGTCAACCAATAGAGGCGAATGAAATAATGAAACAACAGTTATGCAATATGGCAACTAATGGTGATGTTGTATTCCGTATACCAAATACAGCAGAGAAAAAGACAAATGTTCTTGCTCCGAACTATTTAATCGAAGGAGTTATAGGAATACTATTAAGTGACCTATATAACTATACTCCTGGATTTATGCAAGTTTATGGTTGTGAATATGATCCAAGTACTCCTGAAAAGTCTTTGTATATACTATCAGAAAGATTAGCTAATCTTGAAGACTATGTTATAGATAGTTTAACTTTTACTAACGTAATATTTCAGATTGCTCAAACACTTAACACAGGTCAATTATTACATAAGTTTACACATAATGACTTACATGGAAATAATGTCATGTGTAGACCTCTTGATAGACGTAGAACACGTATATATGAACTTGGAAATGGTAAATACCTATACACTCGTTTTAACTTTGATTCTGTAGTTATAGACAACGGACTAGCTCGTATGGAAACTGAGAAAACTATACTTTCAGGACGTGTAACATGGCCTAAACAAGATTATCCAAATTATCCAGATATTTTTGATTATAGTGCATTTAATCCTTATTTAGATATGTTTGGTCTATTAAATTATATAAGAATGAGATCTGACGTTATGTTTACAAACTGGAGAGACTTAAATAATAAAATACAAACAATAGATAGACTATTAAGTATGCTACTAGATATGGATGGTATATCTAATGACCAAGTTTTTAATGAAGTTGTAACAAACCACTTATCATTAAGACCAAACTGGTGGAGAGGAGCACCAGATAAGTTAGCTATGTCATATCAAGTAGATGATAGTGTTGTATATAAACACTGTTGTACATTACAGCAATTTATGGTGAAAATATCTGAGGATATACAAAGAAGTAGTTATCCTGTTCTTTATCCAACAGATCCTGACTATATTAACGAATACTTAAGCGCTAACTACTTCATGATTAGCGATAAAATAGTTAAACCAAGTAGAAATAGTACTGTATATACTATGCCTGGTTTTAAGATACGAATGAACACCAGTTATCTAAATTATAAAGTATCTGAAAGTTGTAATAACAGTTTTTTTAGTGTTAGGACTTATAACCCAGCAGATGTAGTAGATAACTTTCCAATTAGATTAACATACACTGACTTTAATCAAACACGTGTACCAGGCGTTGATGCTTCGCAACTATATATTCATGTAGCTACAATTCCTGTTGCAACTAATAAAGAACTTGGATATAAGTTTAAGTTTGAATGTTGTAGATTAGATATTCGTACTTTTATGCAGGATCCATCAAAAGATGGATCTATAGCAGTTAACATGGGATTCTTTAACATTTTTGATAATTTTACACCAATTGGAGTTTATAAAACTAATGATTTTAGTAGCTATACGCCTTTTCCAGATCCTAGATATGAAGAGTTGTTAGGGTTAATAGTAATAGACGATGATGGTAACTTAAACCTAACACGTCAGATCAATGGTTATGGTTTATTTAATAATGTTGTTACAACAGGGCCAGTACTTGTATATAATTCTCAACAAGTAATTACAGATGAAGTGATAAGAGCAAACCCAGATCTACTACAAAGTGGTCCAGGGGAAGCTATTAGACCTGGAGAATTGAAACATGCAGGAAATCAGAATCCACGTACTGCTCTAGCTTGGAATAACGATGGAACTATGCTAATGATAGTATACGTAGAAGGTAGAGGCGATAGAGGAGCTGGAGTAGATTGTTCACAATTAGCTCAAATATGTATGACTTTAGGAGCAAGTTTTGCGATAAATTTAGACGGTGGTCGTAGCTCTCAGCTTGCCTGGAGACAACCAGGAGAGAATATTATCTCTCTTGCCAAATATACAACTGGTTATCCAGTTGGTAACATACTATCATACTCAAAAAATAATGATTAAATAAAAATGATTTTTTACCAAAAATAATACGAATAAAGATGAATTATAACTAATATGTCTGCAAATAATACTCTTTCCACTAATACTCAGCTCCCGTCTATTCCTCCTTCTATTCTTCCACCTGCTCCTCCACCTACTCCTTCCGATTCTCCTGTTATTTCAGCTACTGCCACTACTGTGCTAGATATTGTGTTTATTTTGGACGAGTCTGGTAGTATGGAAAGTATGGGAACTGAACCTGTACAATCTGTAAATAGTTTTATTGAAGAACAGAAGAAAAATGCATCTCCTGGGTCAAAGTTTTCACTATGGACTTTCAACTCAACTGTTACCAACGTAATTGATGATGTAGATCTTCAACAAGTTGGTTTATTTACGTCATATAAACCTGAAAATATGACTTCTCTATACGATGCCCTAGGTAAAGCTATTACAACTAAGAAGAACAAGTCTAATAAGGATAACGTTATTTGTGTTGTACTTACTGATGGCCAAGAGAACAGTTCACAGGAGTATAATAAGCAAAGTATAAATAGTCTAATTAGTGAGATGGAAACTAAACATAAGTGGAAGTTTATCTACCTTGGAGCAAATCATGAAGTTTTTGCATCAGCTGGTGGTATTGGAATCTCTCCTATGCGTTGTGCAGCGTTTGAATGCAAGGCTGGAGGTATTTTATCTATGACTAGAGGAACTAGTGAAGCTATCAAACGTTATAAGACAGCATCTAGTCAAGATCCAAACGCAGAACTTACTTTAGATGGTACTGAGTGTGCTACACAAACTGTTGTAAACTCACCTACTATTCCTACTACTTTTAGTACTCTTACTCGTACTCCTACTGCTCCTATTAATCGTAGTGATCTTAAACCTTTGGTTAGGTCACGTACTAACAAGTTTAACTGGTCACGTTAAAGTAATAACTATACTATTTTCTAAAAAAAATTTAGAAAATATATACACGACTAAGTAACTACATCTTAATCTTGTAGTTTCTAATATCTAAAAACAAAATTACTAATATATAAATGTTTGAGTATTTTCTATTAGCAACTTCAGCCATATCTTGCGGAGTGCTATATTACACTGATGCATATACAATAACAAAAGACTTTGTTACTTTAAAGTATGAAAAATGGAGGAAGTTAAATAAGTTAGTCTCTACTACACAGGATAATAAGTTACTTGTTGTAGTTGAAAGTATAAAACTTATTCTTCAGGTAATGTACATATCCTTACTCCAAAAGATGAATAAATCAATCAAAAAACTTGATAAGAGAACATATGAGGTAACATACGTAATAAATGGAAGAATGTATAAAATGGTAGCTAAACCAACTCCTGGACCTATTCCAATACTCCAAGTAATAGATGAAGAGTCAAATGATGTTACTGATAAAGTTTTACCATATATGGGACCAACATACGATTGGCATGGTAATAAATTATCTCCAGAGTTTTTTGGAGCAAAAACTCTTACATTTGAACTATATAATGGTACAGAATATACATTTAAGTCTTCTCCTGATTAAAACATACTATATTTAATCATAATTTAATCATAATTTTATTTGACTATAGTCAAACAAAATACAAGTGGTATGATAACTTTACTAGATTTTTATTTTACCCATCTTTCCACAGTTAGTATCTTCAACTAAGAGTTTATTACTATCAAACCACTTATACATATATGAACATGTTGGTTTTATCTGTAGTTTACCCCAGAATAGGATATTGGCAAGTTTTTCCTGTGATAGACTTTTATTCGCTCTATCTTTTACATACTTATTCTTTGATATTTCCTTTAGTAGAGTATCTTTCTTCATTTCTTGTATTTTTGTCCACATATCTAACTCTTTTTTATCCAAGTTAGAAACAACTGGAGTTGTTATCTTTAGTTTATCTAATATAACTGGTATTAAACTTTCCTTAGGCCAGTTTGTGCATCTTTTACCAGATGTTTTCGTATGTTTCTTTAATGTTGGAGTCTCTTGTACATCTCTAATACAGAAATCACCACTTTCTTTGTTATACTGGCCATAGTAACCATAAGGATTTTGTTCTAGTTCAAGTTGTAAAGTTTGTTTAGACTTCTCTACCTTTTCTGCGAACTCTTCTGTACAGTCTTTCCAAACACTACCATCTAAACACCTTAATATTTCATTGTCATCATATAGTAGCCAAGAAACCCATGTACCATCTATTTCTGCGTAAGAATTTACAAAGTACTCTAGGATAAGGTTACGTACACTCTCATTTTTCTTGATATTCTTCTTACGTGCTAAAATACTTGACTCTATAAGTTCTTCATGTATTTCTAAAGGTAAACGAACCATTAACTTTCTTATATCATTCAAGTTCTTAGCGTTTTCTATCTGTTCTACTATACCTGGAAGAGATGCAAGATATAAAGGTTGTACAACCTTGTTAAAAGTTATATCAGTACTTATATTAGGAAATTCTGTATAATAGTCAGAAGAAAACTGTCCTGATACAGATAGACTATCTACTAGAAAGAATATGTTATTTTCCTCTTTCATATAAGATAGAAATCCATACTTATTTGTGAACTGAATACTTTTGTTAATAATCTCGTGCAAAGCTGTTATAATTTGAAATTCAGAAAATTCATGTAAATAATCTGTTATTGAGTTTAGATCCAACCTAAAGTGTGTTCTGAATAATATCTTTATGTTTTCTATGATTTTGTCTATTACTTCACGGTTATAGTAGATGTCGAATGTTGAATAATCAAGATCTTGTTTTGTAGGAGTAAAGTCAGATATACCTTCACATTTATAGTCACATTTTGTATAGTCACACTCACGTTCACCATCTTCTTTTGTAACATGATTACGATCATATGCTAGTCCACAGTCCCAGGCAGATACTTTAAGTATTCTCTCAACACCTTTGATAGATACATCTTTAATCTCAGATATTTGATACATATCTAAGTCTATACTTTGAACTCGATTAGATGGAATAGATACACGTTGATAAATATCAACAGTTGGTATAATTCCAGCTTCAATTAGTTGTCTATGAGAGCCAAGACGAACACCACGAGCAATTGCCTGTGATGTTTCACTATAGTTATACCATGGAGTATGTATATCTTCTATTTGAATATTTTTAAAGCTAAATCCTTCTGATATCTTACGTGAACCCATGATTATATTAATAACCTTTCCATTCATGTTATCTGGCTTGTTAAACCTATTAACTAGATCAGTTAACTGTTTATCACTTGCTGTTTCACTTGTTAAAGAAGCATATCTAGGATAGAATGACTTATCAGTCTCATTTCCAGTTGCTTTCTTAAAACCAAACATCTCTAAAATAAAGCCAAATAATATAAGTCCAGAACCTTTTACATACTCATTATAAATAAACATACACTTTCCTTCTTTTTGAGCTTCAAGAACTAACTTGATTGATTCAGCATACTTGCTACTAAACTTTTGAAGTTTTTTAAGTTTCTCTTCGACTGATACACCATCTAGTTCCTTTGCTAAAATAGAAGTTATGTTATAGTTGTTTCTTTCAATATTTTTTAATAGTTCTTGTCCTTTCTTTGTAGTAGTTGTAGCAGATATGTATTTTTTGAATCCTGTATCTCCATAAGATCCATCTGGAAATACAAATAATGATGCTTGTCTGGAGTTTGAGTATACACCTTTCCTATCTCCTTTATCTAACTCATATGCTGTCTTATATACATCACTTTGAAACTTACCCATAAAATCCTCAACTACTTTTATATACTTTAAGTCTCCTGTTAAGTCTCCCATAAAAACTTTCTTTATATCAGACTGCATATTAACAAGAAAAGACACCCTTCCTTTGAATACACTTTTTAACGTATCTACTTTAGTAGATTTTACTTTTAGCACTCCTCCTGTAGTTTTATTGAAAAATTTGTCAACAAACTCTTCTCCATACGGTAGTTGCTCATCCAAAGGAAGTAACAAGTTCATAACAGATGATATTTCTTCAACTCCATCTTTCATAGGTGTTCCAGACATAAGAAGAATCTTACAATCCTTAACAGTATGTAACAACCTATGAAACTCAGAGTACATATTTATACCTTTATCTGTTGTAGTATCTTTTACACGTAAGTTATGTACTTCATCTATGATTATTATATGATTATTATATTCATTTTGCAACTGTTCATCTGTTTTGGTTTTTATCTTCTTAGCAAATGTTTCAAAAGTGTTTAAAGTATAGTATTCTTTGATTAACTTCTTTGTTCTATGTACTTTTTCTAATTCTGTAAGTTCATTGTAGTCTTCAGGGATATATCTTCCATCTGTACATTTAAATACTAACTCATTCATAAAGTTCTGAAGAAGAGCTTCACCCTTTGCAACATAGATTGCTCCTTTAAAACCACCTCCTTCTGATTTTATTTGTTCAACTGCTCCTATAGCAGTACAACCTTTTCCAGAACCCATAGCATGTACCAATAGTAGTTGATCGTATAATGTTCTAGACGAAAAGAACCTAGCTATCAACTTTTGATTTTTCATTAGTGTACCAACTACCTCTGGAAAATCCTCTACAGCAGATAACTTATTCTCATAAAACTCATCTTTTCTGTAAATATCCTCATAAAAATTATCTGTATATGGATTGAATATATCATCGTCTAATTGATTTATGTTAGGATATATTGGTAAAAAATCTGTTATATCTTGATACATTTTATAAGGATACAAGATTTTTTTAGGTTCAAATATTGATAGCATTATTCTATCAATACTTAATATTTTATAACACAAAATAGTTATATAGTTCTCATTCTACTTCCTATTCTACTTCTCATTTTGGTCAGTATCATCACTGACCTCGTTACTAACTTCATTACTATTAGCCGTGCTAGTTGTGTTAGTTGTATTAGTTGTATTAGTACTACAACTACTAACACTACTATCATCACTACATCTATTTGCATTACTATCACTATCACTATATTCATCACTATCTTCATCACTTACATCACTTATATCACTACTAGTATCTGAAGAATCATCATTTGCTAAATACTTACCTAGTTCTGGAAATTTATCTGATATACTATCAGGATTAACAAGAAAGTTATATAACTTTTCTATGATTGGATCATCGCAATCAAACTCTCTCTGAACTCTATTTCCTGGTAATAACCTTCCAACAACTTCATAATGATTTTTATCAATCCATAAAACAACTATAGACTTTCTTTGTTCTAAACTGTTAACTGTGTAAGAATTCTTGTATGGCAGTCTATCCTTACCATTTAATAAGTAAATATCACGATTAAATCTAGTAGATACAAAATCAATTGTATAAGAATCAACTTCCTCACCTATAGTCTGAAGTCCACGAAGATACTCTTTGTAGGCAGACTCTTTAGCCTCATCTAAAATAGTACTAACAAACTTTGTCGCAACACTACATATGTAACTAGCTTTATCAGAAGGAATACTTTTAATCTCATCCTTTTTACTTAAATATAAGAGTGTATCTTCTACGATCAAGTTGGCACATGTAGATATCTTTACTTTATCACGTTTAGTAAAAGCAGAAGGAAGAATTATAGATTGAAATGCATCAATAGGAATAAGTTCTGTTAATAGTTTGTATAGATCAAAATTCTGACCATTTTCTCCAATCAAACCTTTAATTACACGTTTAGTACTTGCACCTCTAGCTTTATTATCATCATTCATAAACCTGTAAAAGTTTACAAGAATATTATTAAGATTATCCTGAAAAGGAACTATAGCAATCAATCCTTTCCCCAAGTTTTCCCAACTTTCTCTATCTATTTTTCCTGCCATACTAGCACGTAGTTTTCGCACAAACTTCATACGTTCTTTATTACTCATAGAAGCATACTCTTTTGAGTACGCATGCAACAAAGCATGAAAAAAAGAACTTCCTTCTTCTATAGTTCCAGTTCTAACAAGTACATCTTCTCCTTCAAGTGGAGAGCAAAAAACTACTGTCTTATTAACAGGTAACTTCTTGAGTTTACTTTGTTGTTTTGCCATTTTTATTTAGGTAAAATGTGTTTTTAAATACAAAAGCAAGGTATCCTTACTAACTGGTTTATTTATATATCTCCAACAACTCATAGCATATTCATTTGTACTTGCACTATTATCAAATATACGTTGATAAGGCATGAAACCATTTCCATCCCACCTAAACTCATATACTACATTAGTTAAATTTCCAATAAACGTACAGTCATCTCTTGATAACGGTATACAAGATTCATAAGGATAATCTTCTGTTCCAGAAAAAGTATCATCATTATCTGTCTTCAATATAACTATATTAAATCCACATTTACTATATTTAGACATCTTAAAGTTAATACCAACAGTATCTACATCTTGATAAAGAAATGTACGATTATTCATATAATTAGCTGATATAGGAGCAAAAATAACTCCACTATATATACTCAATAATTGGTGTGTATTATAGTATATATTATCAACAAAATACTCTACCACTTTACAAAATGAAAACTGCTTACTTACTGACTCTAAACACTTCATCCTCTTAACCAAAGACTTTTTTCTTACATCTACATCACCAAAACGAACTATATCATAACCAGTAAAGTTGTTTTCATACCAAGTACCAGTAATAACAGTTCCATAAAGACTAATAGGAACTTCCTGATTTAATATAGATAAAACATTAGAAGAACAAAATAGAAATACACCATTTCCACATAAGTAAAGAGTTGTCTTACTACCATTTATCATTGGCATTACACAATAACCATTCTCTATATCTTGAAAGTCTTGTTCATCTATAAATTTAAGACCCTGAGGTACTATCCAAGGAGTATCTTGAACTTTGTTAAATGTAAGGTTATAATTTCTAATAATAGAAGTTGTATTTTCTACAATAGAAGCACGACTTATAAGTAAACTATACAAAAATTTTACTGGTGTAAATATATCAGTTGTACTACTTGGTTTCACTAAATATTCAACTTCAACTTCATACTTCTTATTAGACTTAATCAAGATAATGTCATACTTGTTATCAATATGAAAAATAGTCTTCTCAATGTGAGTACCAACTTGTTCTTCTACTTTGCATACAATTATGTTATATTGGTTAACATAACTAATATTACATAGTTGAGACTGAACTCTTTGACCTAGGTTAAACATTGTAGGTAAATAATCCTTTACAAGTGAATTTTTAATACAGTAGTAATCCCATTCACTAAAGTATGGTACATAACCTGATCTGTACATTTTACCAAATGAAAGATGTAAATTATAAGTAAACTCTTCGTTAAGCAACTTTGATAGTTCTTTAATATTATCAGAATGAACTGTTAGCTTCATACTTTTATGTTATAGTATTAATATTTGTTATTAGTTTCTTACAAATAACAAATTCATTTTTTCTATAGATTTATAAGCTGATCTATTCCATCTTCAAACTTTGTATTTATAGTCCATCCTAAGTTCTTTACCTTACTATTACTAATATAGTAACGTTTATCATTAAATGGTCTATCTTCAATATAAGTAATCCACTTCTTAACATCAACTTTTGATACAATATCTACGCTTGGATACTTAATTTTACGTATCAATAATTCTGCTATCTGATATACAGTATATTCATCATGTTCATCACTACCAATATTATAAACCTCACCTATCTTACCTTTATCTAAAATAAGAGAAAGAGCTGAACATACATCATTTACATGTAAAAATGCACGCACATTACTACCATCTCCTTGAATAGTAACTGACTTATTCTCACGTAATAACTTGATAAATAAAGGTATAAGTTTTTCTGGGTACTGATTCGGACCAAATACATTGTTTCCTCTAGTAATTATGATTGGCATCTTAAATGAATGATAGTAAGACTTTGCAATTAGTTCTGCAGCTGCTTTTGTTGCAGCATAAGGATTCGTAGGGCATAGAACTGATTCCTCATTCTTCTTTTCTTCATTTTCATTTAACATTGACTCACCATAGACCTCATCAGTTGAAATATGAATAATTTTTTCGATCTTTCCATTCTTTCCATACTTTCTAGCACATTCAAGTAATGTATGTGTACCAAGTATATTATCATTTGTGTACTGAAGAGAGTCTTCAAAAGAATTCTGTACATGTGATTGAGCTGCAAAATGAATTATAGTATCTATATTATAAGACTGAAGCACATGTCTTACTAGATCAACAGAACACAAGTTTCCTTTGACTAGTTTGTACCTATCAGAATTACGAACCTTCTCATTCACATTCATCTCATTGGCACAGTAATATAGTGCATCAAAGTTTATTATATTGCATGTCTGGTCTATTTCAAAAAAGTAATTAATGAAGTTTGAACCAATAAATCCACATCCTCCTGTTACCAATAAGTTTTTCATTATAGTTTATGTTATATAAAAATACTGTTACTTTAAACTCATTTTACTCATCTAGTAACATCAATGCCATAGCTGAATAGTTATGTAAATCTAATAGTGTATCTCTAATCCCTTCATCATTTACCAAATTTACACCATTCTTTGTTATAGACATAGATCTCTGTAATTTGTCTTCTATTCTCATCAAAACACCTATAACTCCATACTTGGCGAACGCATCTCCATAATCAATATTTTTCTTTCTGAATAGCTCAAGTGCCTCACTTTGAATTACTTTCATTTGTTCTACTCTACTCATCTCTGTATTAAATAATATAAGTTATTGTCTTTATATTATTTATGATTAAACTAGGTAACCACAATCACTAACCACATGTAGGACATTTATAATCTTTGACCCAGCATACAAAACAAATAACATGTGAACATCCATTCATATAATTTGTCACATCATTACATACTAAACATTTAGTATTATTATACTCAATATTACCATGTTGAAATACACCTATCTCAGCTGAAAGAAGTAAAGATTTTTCTTTAGTTAAGAACTTACTAACTCTTTTATCATAGTATAAATCATCTATAATTTTATATATTTTGTCAATACCTTCAACAAGTAAGTCAATTGACCATGACTTATTACTACTTCTAACAGGAAAACCATACAAAAAGGAAAAGTCTTCTTCTCTTTCAACTGGTTCTAGTCTTACTCTAATCAATAGTTCCATTATACAAATTTTTACATTAGTTAATCTTACATTTACGTACACTGGAACACTATCTACTTCATGTATATCTAGATTTACATCTGTAATAAGTTCTCTACTATTACTTAACAAGTTTAACCATGTTTCTGCAATTGTTTTATAGTTTGAGTTATTTGAGTTATTTGACATTACCTAAATGTTGTAAACTTACAACCATTCTAAAATGATTTTTCAATTTTATATAGAAAAATATCAAGAAAATAATCAAGAAAAAGTAATAAAATGCATGAACCATGTATACCTATACATGGAAGACTTTTTCAAACTGTTTTTATACATAATTTAGTATAAAAATAACAATAAATACTAGTTAGATGTAGATCTAGCCATGAACTTACGACACAGTGGACACAAGACACCCATAAACATATGATTTTCATACTCATCATCATCATAAAAACCAGGATGATGCTGTATTTTTAAAGAACTCCAACATGATAAACATAGAGAATGATTACACTCTGTCTTAGATGAAGTAACTTCTTGACACACGCAACATTCATCACTAACATATTTAACATTATCAGTTTCAAAAACAGATACTTCAGCATCATACATGTCTATATCCTGCTTATTCATAAACTTGTTAGTTCTTTTATGGTATTTAAACTCTTTTAGCTCTTGTTGTAAACGTATAATGCTTTTTTCAATCATTCCAATAGTCCAAGTCGAACACTCCAAAGATTTTTTATATATCAATTTAGATTGATACTTTTGTATATGAAAACATTTACCAGAGCAGTCCCAAATAAATGGAGTTTCAATGTCTAGAACACAATCAAATATATCGACACTATCATCATTACCAAACGTTATAGTCACATCAACGTCAACACCATCAATTTTTTTGATCTTAAGATTAATAACACACGTACTATACGCAACAATGTCATTATACCATTTCTCAGCAAGAATTTTTATATTAGGATCAACTTTTGTAGTTTCACCAAGTTTATCAGAAACAATATTCTGAGTAGTTAAAAGTTCTTTATCACTCATAATTATCTTATCAATAACTAGAAGAGTCTTTAGTTAAAATCATTTTTAATTTATAATTAAAAATGTTATGTTACGTAACTAATTTTAGTTACAAAGACTCCTTATTACTTTGTCGAACTTCTTCTTCCTTCATACTCGTTGTATGTAGAATAACAAACTTGTATAGAATGTGCCTAAGCTTTATAGGAAAATCAGTAAAAGTCCATGTAATACTAGTATTATTTTTACCAACTTCTTCTTTAGTTCCATTATAAGCTACAACTTTATTATCAGAGTCTTTGTCTTCCTCCATCCTATAGTATTCAACTAGAGCATAGATCAAATCTTGTCCAGCTTGGTTTATATTCTCTACCTTTTTTACAAAGTCTTCTTTTTGTGTAACAGTTAAATCCTTTTTAGGAATATCCTTAGATAAGTTATCATACAACGGAAACGTAGGCATTTTTTGATTAGTACATAATTTATACTATAAATTCAATTTTAATTTAATTATTTGTTCTAGTAGCCATACCAGACTGTGTAGGTAGATGCTGCCTTGGTTTTACACGTTTTGGTCCAAGATGGTCATCTGTATATGCAGTATCAAACTCTAAGTAACATACATTATCATCATCTCCAGATAGAGGTATACCAATAGTATACTCTGGTATTTTCTTACCACTAGTCTTAATCCTTTCATCATCCTTAGCAAAAGTTTCCTTCTTTTGAACTTTCTGTGATACTTCAACTATAAATCTTCCTATCTCTTTCGCATCATGTGGTCCATTATATCTCATGTAAGGACGACCATTTATGTACAAAACCATATAAGGGACAACAGTTATCGGGGCGATTGTTTCACGAGACATCATAACAGCTTGTCTATTATGACTAACATTAATCATTCCAAACTGACAACCACCAATAGATCCTCCTAATGTCTTAAAAATTGGTATAAGATTTTGACAGTGTTCACACTTAGTAGAATAAAATAGAATCAATGAAAAACCTTGAATATTAGTACACAAAATAGGTCCTTTTGCTCCTTTTTGAATACTAAAGTCTTGACTTGTTAAAAAGAGTAATCCTGACATTTATTTATTAGTTTGGCCAGTTTTAAATTGACAATATAAATTCTCAAATTTAAGAAAAACTTAGTATTAAGAAAATGGCTAAAGTTATCAATATTTTTGACCCAAAAGAACAACCGTTTGGAGCTCTTTCAAACAACTATAATCACACAATGCTTATTGATGGTAAAAAATGGAAAACAGCAACAAATTACATTTATGCTAACATGCTATCCGATAGAGTTTACGTAAGAGAACTAGAGATTAAGAAACCATCAGATATATACAAGAGCTTCTTAGAGTTAAGACAACAAGAAAACAATGATGTTATTCGAAAAGCTCTAGAGCAGGCTATGAGCATTAAGTTTGAGAACAAAGAACTAGCTGAACTATTATTATCTACAGGTAATTCACCAATATTTTACGTAAGTTCAAACCAACTCTTAGGAACAGGACAGACAAATAACGGAGAAAACTTATACGGAAAGTATCTTGTTCAAACTAGACACTTAATCAGAAACTCTCTCAAAAAACAACATATTGAGAAAGAAAAATCAAAACAAGAACAGATCATATATGATACATATCTAGCAGATCAAGCATTAACAAAAGCCATTAAAAATGGAAGTGATCTCAAACAGTTTATAACAAAAACACCAACACAAATTATTGATATGGTTGGTCGCATAGATATCGAAAAAACAGCACCACAGAGAAGTGTTATCATTCAGATGGCTGAGAAAAAACAACTAAATGACTACTTATTAAACGCTATTGAATACCCAAACACTCTAGTACTATCTATACGTAAGAGAGAAATGAGAAAACTACGTCTTCGTAAGATTAAAGAACAAAAGGAGATAATATTTAGCATGTATGCAGACTATATGCTTTCTAAAAACTATCCAGACTTAAAACCAGCTGAATACGAAAAAGCTAAGATACAATCATTTAGTAATATTGGCTGGGAAGAAAGAAATAGTTTAGAAGATAGACTTTACGCACTATTTGAAAAAGGAATGTTATCTAGTCGATTATCTGATTCTATTGATGTACGTATGGCATCTTTCTATATTCCTTCTGAACAAGAAGTACAAGAGGCTGAGAATGTCACTATTGAGTCTGATACTAAACAAGTCACAACTGATATTCCTTATGCTCCAGAAACAGGAGAACCTATTTATGTATTCCAAACTGACTTTCAGGAAATCAAGCCAGAATACAAAAAGTTTATAGTCTTTTCGCCAATAGATACAACATATGGAATGTTAAGAATTGATGGTAAACTTTTTCCAAGTATATCTCATTATATTACATATAAACTTATCGCTCATATAAAATCTATTGGTAGCGTAACAAAAGCATACCCTCTTCTACTTAAGAATCCTTCAAATCCTATAGAAGGTATCGACAGTTTTCTAGATATTGGTACTTTAAGTGCTAAGTACATCAAACTATCTGAAACTGACTATTCTCAAGAACTAGAAAAGTTAATGATGAAAGCTCTTGATAAAAAGTTTGAAGATAGACTTTTACAAGACATATTAGTCATGACTGGTAATGCTAAACTCGTATACACAGATTTTTCTAACCCTATTCTCGGAGTTGGAAGCAAGGATGAAAAAGGACAAAACTTAGTAGGAAAGTATCTAATGAAACTTCGCAGTAAATATACTGAACTACATAAACAAGAAACTATCCATAATCTAACAGTTTCAGATATCTCTATGATCTTTAATCGTGATCAGTTTATGAAACAATGGCTAATCATGCGTGTAAAAGATATGTGCAAAATAATTATGATAATGAAAAATTATCTACTCATTAAGCGTGGAGTTAACACAGAAAGATATAAAGCAATGTTGGATAAAAGTAACTACAATGAGTTTGGTAAATACATAGGACCTGAATTTGAGTTAGATAATAATATAGAAATTGATAAAAAGTTTGTTTCAGTTGTTCTTGATAAAGTATATCAACCTTGTTCTGCCATTTTCGGATCTGCTGATCTTGTTAAAGCAGAGGTTCCTGACTACTTTGAAAACATTGTTAGAAGATGCAAAGGATTTGATTCTGTAGATAAGGAGGTTATCACTCTTATGTGGCAACGATTAGCTGTAATTGTCTACTATCTAATCAAGTACATGAAAAACTCTAGTATACAAAACTTAAGAGCTATCATAGGTCTTGTTGAACAACTAGTCACAAAAGGAGGAAAGTGTCCTGATGTTTTAGAAGATCCATATGATAACTGTATACTATCTGCCATTCTTAACATTACAACAGGAATTATACAGTTCAACAACTACTTTTCATACAGTTCTGAAGTAACAGATTATGACATAAAAGTAGCCGCATCTATCATAGTAAACTCTGACATAACTACAAAAATTAAACCGAAAATCGTAGTTACTATTCAGAAAGAAGAAGAGGATGAGGAAGATGAAGAGGGAGAAGAGGTAGAGGATGTAGAGGAGGAGCAGTTCTTCTTTCCAGAAGAAGAGTTAGAATTTGAAGACTACGAAGTAGCATCAAGAAAAGAGGAAGATGAGGATAATGGATTTTCTCCTAATACAAATATGATAGTTTCAGCCTTAAAAGAGTTTGATCAGATTAAAAATCTAGAAGCTATATCTGATATTATTGAGAGCGCAATTCAAGTTATAAAAAGTCAACCAATGTCCAAGCAAGTTAAACGTAATCGTATCAACTTCTTTGCCACACAACGTGCATAAAAAATAAAAATGATTTAAGGAATTAATTTTGTGAAGTAAATCAACAAAAATGTCTCTTAGTAATACTGTATCTAAAGCTATCGACGATATTATCCACACATTTATTAGTAATATCGCTAAGAAATATAACTTAGATCCAAACGATCTTCTTAATGACTGGGAAGGAAAGTCTTCTGTAGGTAAAGAATCTTCTATCGTTTCAGAACTATCCTCTGATGGTAATGTTAGCCATGAAGAGCTTCTAAAGTATAAAAAGCCTGAACTTCAGGCACTTTGCAGGAAGCGTGGATTGAAGTGCACAGGAACAAAGGAAGAGCTTATTACTATTTTAGTTGGAAAAAAGGTTGATACAACTGGTGATGTTTCTGATGAAGGTTCAGTTAAACCTACGACAAAGACTAAGCAAGCTACCAAAGAGACTATCAAGGAAACTAGCAAGGAGACCAAGGCAGTTAAAACTGAACTTGCAAAAGCTACTCCTAAGGTTTTGACAGCTCCAGTTCTTAAGAATCTTGCAACTCAAATTCCAACTATAGCAATTAGGCGTAATCAGTTTGGTAACCATGAGCATCCTGAAACTTCATTCATCTTTGATAAGAAGACAAAGAAGGTAATTGGAAAGCAAAATTCTAATGGAAAGATTGATGATTTAACTGCTGCAGATATTGAAATATGCAAGAAGATGAAGTTTGAGTTTAATATCCCCAAAAATCTAGGAAGTAAAAACGCTGATTCAAAGGTTAACGAGCTTGATGATGAAGAAGATGAGGAATTTGACGAAGAGCTAGAGGAAGATGAGGCTGAAGAAGATGATGTTACACTAGATGAGGATGAACTATTAGATGATGATTGTATCGAGGATGGAGACGAAGATGGTGATGAAGACTTTGATGAAGAGTATGAGTGAATAACCAAATAACTAACATATGATTTTCTATATAAAATAATAGAAAATCTACAAGACTAAACAGTCTTATTTTTGTAAAAATAACTTATCTTTGGTAAAAAACGTTTAACAGCAAACTCACAGAATAAGTATAGATAACTTCCATACATTATTGCACCAGCAATAACATTCTCTTTCTTAACGGAACATTCATCACCATTTGCTAACAAAAGTCCAGACATTACACATAAAGATGTACCAACAACCATCTGAGAGATTTGTGAAGCTGTAATAAGTGCAGGATTAAGCCACTTTGGTTTAGCATTAATAGCCATTAAATAGTAGTATCCATACATCATCGCATGAACTGAGTAGTTCATTGCAACAAAAAACAGTCCAGTAGATGCTTCTGTTGCATATGAATGCCAACAAAACAATAAAACTGTTATATGATGATACCAATGTAAGAATATCAATGGTTTTTTTCTAGCAACTATAAAGAAAGTATCAAGAAGTTCTGGTATCTTCGAGAATATAAACAACTGTACCCATAAACCACATGCACCTTTACCAAATGTAGTCATTGGATCAGAACACAAGTTTTCTTTAATAGTAAGGTTATTTATGTTGTATATTAGTTCTGGAACTGTTCTTGTCATTCCTACAAAAGAGAATAATGACAGAAATAAGTTCCAATAAGCAAGAGGAGTGCTAAGATCAAATGGTTTCCTATTTTTCATAAATTTTTGTCCTAAATAACATGCAGAAATATAACCAGTTACTATATATCCAGGTAGATACATATTTTCCTTTACAAAGTTTAATCCAGGTTGTGGATCATAATTTCTTTCAATTGCAAGACTCATTTAATATAATATTAAATGAGTTTATAAAATAAAATAAACTTTGTAAATGTCTGAAATACAACAAATAAAACAACAACTTGATGAACTAAAAATGGAGATATCTTTACTTAGACAAGATATAAGACAACTGATTAGAACATGTTCACGTATGGATGAACACATATCTTTTGTTGATGGTGTATACACAACTGTTAAAAAACCAATGGAGTTCATTGTTAACAAACTAACATTTACCCAAAATACTCTACCAGCACTAGAGTATCGTGATGATAATACTGAAGATATGATAGAATAGAACTCATTTTACATTATCTTATTTTTAGTCAATAACTTATATATTACTATCGGTATCATCATAGGAATAGCTCCCCAGAAAGCTGACCAAAAGTAGTTCAAGTTTTTATAGTATCCATCTAAACTTGGGAATATTTTAAATAGTCTAAATACTAGATCTAATAAAACTCCATATATTAACATGCTTACTAGTGTAAATGGTAGGTTTGTAAACGAATACAAGATGAAAAATAGTCCTAACATTCCACCTGCTATAAAAGTAGACTCAACTCTTCCATGTTGTACAAAATACTCATTTAATCCCCAACCAGACGGTCCTCCCATGCCATAGTGCGTCATAAGTTGTAGTAACATATCACCTACAAAACCTACTAATGTAGCAATAGCTATTAAGTTTCCTTGTTCATTAGACAACATTTATAATAATACAATATTTTATTAAACTACACAAGTATGTGTTTAACTTTTCTATTACTTTTATAGTAAACTTCTCCAGTTACTTCTCCTTTATCTAGATTACTTACTTTACAGTATGATACTTTTATGTTATTCATCAACTTGTACTTAGTATGTTCTTTACATAATTTTGCAGATATTTTTATAGCATCTGGATCATATACGTGATCTGTATCTAAACTTTGATTATATTGTAACATTACATAACAAGATGGGAATGATGAGAGATGAAAGAACATATCATTTGCGTTTGACTCATCTAACAACTTCCAATTCTCTTGTGCATTCTGACCAATACGTATTATATAATTTGTCAGAGATATTGACTTCATGTTTCCTTAACATTGTTTAAAATAAATTTGAAGAAAAAACTCAAATTTATTACAAAAAATAACAAGCAAAATGGCTTTAGAACAATTCAAGTTTTTCCCTTATAGTTGGCATATTGATGACAAAGAGGAGGAAATAACATCAATCAGAATATATGGACTAAATGACAACAACCAAAATGTGTGTATTAGAGTAGATGATTTTACACCATATGTTTACGTAGAACTTCCAGATAAGTTTGAATGGAATGCAGGTAAAGCTCAGCTTGTTAGTAACAAACTAGATGAACTTCTTGGTAAGAAGAGACCACTAAAAAAGGTTCTTGTAATGAAAAAGAAACTATACGGAGCGTATCTTGATAATAAACTAGGTCGTAAACTATTCCCATACCTAATGTGTGCCTTTTCTTCTAGAAATGATATCAAAGAACTTGGTTATAGGCTTCGGAATACCATTCATATCGTAGGAGTTGGAGCTATTAAGCTTAAAATACATGAGACAGAAGCTGATCCAATTTTACAACTAACTTGTTGTAGAAATATTTCTACTGCTGGTTGGGTTGAGTGTTTTGGTAAGAAACAAGAAGGAGATAACAAACTAACGTTGTGTGAACAGGAGTTTAAAGTCAAGTGGAAAAACTTAAATCCACTTGATATAGTTGCAGTTGCTAAACCAAAGATTCTTGGTTTTGATATTGAGGTTAATTCAACAAATCCAGCTGCTATGCCAAACGCTAAAAAACCAGGAGACAAGGTCTTTCAGATATCATGTGTTTTATCTCGTTTTGGAGATTCTGTTGATAAGTATGAGAAATATTTACTTACTCTTGGAGAACCATCTCAACAAGTTGTTGGAGAAGATGTATTAATACACATGTATGATACTGAGTCAGAACTTTTGGAAGGATTTACTAAGTTTATTAGAGAAGAAAATCCTAACTTAATTGTAGGATATAATATCCTAGGTTTCGATATACCTTATATGATTGATAGAGCTAAGTTTAATATGTGTATGTTTAACTTTGATCAACTTGGTTTTCATAAGTTTGCACATGCAAAGGAAAAGACAATCAAATGGTCATCTTCAGCTTATAAAAATCAAGAGTTTCAGTTTCTTGATGCTGAAGGTAGAGTGTTTGTTGATCTTCTACCGCTTATAAAGAGAGATTTCAAGTTTAACAACTACAAACTGAAGACAGTATCTGAACATTTTATTGGAGAAACGAAGGATCCATTATCAGTAGCAGGAATTTTCAAGTGTTATCGTATTGGTACTAGAAAAGAGACTGATGGTTCGTATAGTAATATAGCTAAGAAAGCTATGGGTATTGTTGGTAAGTACTGCGTACAAGATAGTGCGTTGGTAGTTTTGTTGATGGAGAAACTTCAAACATGGGTTGGACTAACTGAAATGGCAAAAACTTGTAAGGTTCCAATCTTCTCACTTTATACTCAAGGACAACAAATCAAAGTGTATAGTCAACTGTATCAGTATTGTATGAACGAGAACATTGTTGTTGAGAGTAATGGTTACCAAGTATCTGAAAATGAGCGCTTTATTGGAGCGAAAGTTTTTCCACCTGTTCCTGGAAGATATGGTAATGTTATTCCTTTTGATTTTGCTAGTCTATATCCAACAACAATTATCGCATATAATATCGACTATCATACTTGGGTTCCAGATGATTCAGATATTCCAGATTCAGAGTGTCATGTTATGGAATGGGAAGATCATGTTGGATGTTGCCATGATCCAAAAGTGATTCGAGCTGCAACTCTTACTAAATACATTACAGAACAGCAAGATGTAATTAAGAAACTACGTGATAAAAGAAACAAAACATCTGGAGCAGCTAAAAAGAAGGAAATGATGGATGAGATCAATGTAAAACTAGAAGAACTAAAACCTTATACTAAAGAACGTTCAGATTTAACAAAAACAAAACCAAAATGTCCGATGTGCTCTAAAAGATACTACAGATTCTTAAAAGAACCTCGTGGTGTACTGCCTACAGTGATTCAAAACTTGTTAGATGCACGTAAGCATACAAGAAAGGTTGATATGGTAGAGTGTTATAAAAAGATTGATGCTCTAAAAGCTGATACTAGTGTTGATCATACTAAAGAAATTGATGAACTGAATAGTTTGATTAATGTTCTTGATAAACGTCAGCTTGCTTATAAAGTTTCAGCTAACAGTATGTATGGAGCGATGGGAGTTAGAAAAGGATATTTACCTTTTATGCCTGGAGCAATGTGTACTACTTATATGGGACGTGTAAACATTGATCGTGTTGCAAAAGAAATCACAACTACGTACAGAGGATCTTTAGTATATGGAGATACTGATAGTAACTACATCACATTTCCTCATCTTACAAGTGCCGAGGAGACGTGGGATTATGCTATACATGTAGCTGCGCAGATTTCAAAGATGTTTCCAAAGCCAATAAAGCTTGAATTTGAGGAAGCAATCTATTCTTTCTTCTTTATTCTTACAAAGAAACGATATATGTATCAGAAGTGTCTTAGGGATGGTGTTGTAGATACAAAAATTGGTAAGAAAGGAGTTCTTCTAGCTAGGCGTGATAATAGTAAGTTTGTTCGTGATGTTTATGAAGGTGTAATTAGTCGGATTGCTGAGAATATGTCACGTGATGATATTGTTTATTGGGTTCTTCAGAATATTAACACAATGTTTTCTGGTTGCAAACCTCATAGTGATTTTGTTGTAACAAAAGCAGTTGGAGACTCTGGAGGACTACAAGCTGTTTCTTTTACAAATGAGAAAGGTGTTAAGAAAGCAAAGGTTGGAGACTATACAGTTCCAGCTCTTTCAAATGTTAAAGAAGAACGTGAGTCGCAACTTGAGAAAAAGGGTGCTAGTAATGAGCAAGAGTATTATTTATTGTGTTTACCTGCACAGGTTCAACTAGCAGAACGAATGAGATCACGTGGACAACGTGTAGAAGCTGGAACTCGCTTAGAGTATGTTGTTACGAATCCAGAAATGCATACAGCGAAACAATATGAGAAAGTTGAGAGTTCAGAGTATTTTGTAAAACATTCTGATATTGTTAAGATAGATTACTACTACTATTTAAAAGCTCTAGCAACTCCGCTTGATCAAGTTCTAAATGTAGCTTTTCCTGAGTTAAATAATCTTGTTATGAAACAGTACAATTTTATGTGGAAACTTCGTTATAAACTTCTAGATGAACTTAGAAACTTGTTTATGCCATCAATTAAGTTTAACTAGAAACTGATAAACATCTATATTTATGGTTCTTTAGATCTAAAGAGTAATAGATTATTATCAAAATGGATACAAGTTGTTGTATATGTTTAGATACAACAAGAAATAAGGTATGTAGAACTTGTAACTGTTATTCACATCCTTCTTGTTGGGGTAAGTTTCTAAAACAGTCTACTAAAAGAGTTACAGTTATATCAGATAATAGTGTTTATTTAGTATCATCACTTCATGTTAAGTGTCCACAATGTAGACAGAAAATAAAAACTCTTAAACCACTTACAAGGTCTGATACATATACATCAAGAACAACATGGTTCAATCTTATAATTAGTGATTATGTTGATTGGTTAAATAGCTGTGAAACTATTGAAGATAAAGATTATGTACATAGAAAAATAGTTAGGTTTCTAGTATACAATAAGAACTTGTTAAAAAATGATTATAGTCTTAGTAAAATGGTTAAAAAGTATCTAAGACTCTTATATAGACACTCTAGACAATTAGCGAACTTAAACTACTACTATATTTATGGAAAGCAACTGGAAAGACGAGTTGTATAAATGAATTTGATAAATGTGTTTAAAACTTATTTATTCTTATAAGAATAAACAAGATGTTTCTAGTGATTTTATGTATTATCTTATACTTATTAAGTATATTTTTATTTGCTTACAATCTTTACTATTCTAGTCCTATAAGTAAGAAGACTACTGAAAAGATGAAAGTAATACCTATGAGACAATACTATAATGGAATAGTTATATTTGATATTGATGGAACACTTGCTATAGATAACAACGAAAATGAAGCAGTTGTTCAAGCTTGTATTGACAATAATTTTGCTGTAGGAATAGCCACCGCTGGAAGTATGTACAATATGGGTAACATACTTTCTTATAAATGGATGCCAAAGAACTTATACAACTTTATTAGACTTCATAATGATATTACATTTAATAATGTAGCTAGTGGTGTGTTAATGGGTAAATATAATCCATATCCATACATAGCATCATCTAACAAGAATCCTGGATATTTAAAAGGTCTTGCAATGGAGCAAACTGCAAAAGCATTTAACATACATAATCCACGTAAAATTATCTTATGTGATGACTCAACATTCTATCTACAAGGTGCTAGAGAATACAATCCAAACTTTACATTAATGTGTGCAGGTGATAACTGCGGGGGTAAACTCACTTTACAATCCATAAAACAAGTACTTAACAAGGTTACACAAGAAAACTTTGTATAAGATTCTTCCATGTATACCTATACATGAAACTCTAAATTTATCACTTTTTATTGGTTAATTTCCTGTTTATTTTTATACTTTTTGTAATAGTATAAAAAATTAAAAACCAGAGTCATAGTGCATGATTGCTTTACGGAACGCAAAGTCAAAGTCAGCACTTGTTACAAAGTCAGAGAACTCAACATATAACTCCTCACGAATAGATGATAGGTATGTTCTAAAAAATAATGAGAAGTTTTGTCTATTAGAATACTTTGCACTAGAAACAGATAGTTCATTTAGTACAGCATCATAAAAGTCACTAATACATATATTAACCTTATCTTCTCTATTCTCACTTAAGAATAGTTCTATAATACTAGACATTGTTGGTCTCTTTATACTACGAAGTGTATTTAGTTTCTTTTCCATAGTTTCTAGTAAGTTTTTGTTTTCTTCATTGTTTAACCAAAGTTCAACAACATCATTTAACTTACTACTCCTAAAAATACTATCACTATCCATAATGTGCGATACTGCTGTATTAACACGACTAGTAAAGTTTGCAACAATCTGATCAACAAAAGATATAGATATATTAAACTCACCAAAACCAGATAATGAATTAACTAATCTTGTTGCGTATCCAGTAGAACATGTTCCACTCGTATCTTCGAGCTCCTCTAAAAGTCTATTCATCATCTGTTTCTGTACTTCATCATCTTTACTAGAAATGTATGTATAGACTTTTATAAGAATATTTACAAGTGTGTTATTATACTTTGAGTACAATGCTCTATCCATAAAAATCCTATTCATAGACAACCTAATCTTGTCATCTCTCTTAAAATATGTATGGCATTTTTCACAACAGAACTTATGACTATTCGTTACTGTAGAGTTACTATCTTCTTCGATATTACTTTCACAATATGAACAAGAACCATTAGTTATAACTCCTTCACGTTTTAGAGCATTTCGTTTCTCTTTAATGATTTTTTCAATGTGATTGTTTATGTACTCAAAGTCTATTGGAGAATCGTTTACAATCATTGTTGGTATTTCTGATAGTTTTTCTAGAGTATTCATAACAGATTCTTCAATCTCTGTAGTATGTACATTCTGAGCATTCTCAAAAACAGAACGAACACTACCATTTATACGACCAAGCTCAAATATAACATCTCTACCTTGTTGCTTCATTATAGATGTTCCCATTCTTATTAGCACATCAGCTGCATCTGCACGAAGATCATAGTCAAGACCTTGATCTTTAGCAAACGATAATAATGTTGATTCTACAGTTGATATTTCACTATCATCTAACTCAAATTTTTGTAGTAAAAATTGTCCAGATAATATTCTATAATAAGTCATATTTAAGTCATGTAACAAGAAAACAAACTGAGAATTTTTTATAAAGTAGTCTCGTCCTGGCATGCTATCTGTAAACTTTTGTTTATAAATGGTTCGAATAGTAGTATAAGATAGTTGATTTAGTACATCATACCAAAATCTACTACTATTCTTGTTTATTTTAACTTTAGGAAATAGTTTATCTATAGTTGTTTTTAGTGAATCATACGTAGTCTGAACAAAGTCTTTGTCATCAAACATGTAAGTTAACTCATTCTTTAGTATATCTAAACTAATGTTTTCCAAGTTTAATAGTGTTTTATATCTAAAATCACACTCTAAACTCTGATCACACACAAAAGTACACCAATATGAGTTAGCATCTTCTCTAAAATCAGATGAATCCATTAAAGTGCATATAGCTTCTACCCTGCAAGGTGTTGGCATGTTAGTAGGGGACATACAGATTACATTTAACGCTTGATAGCCTCTAAACTTGTTCTTGGTGTTTTCTAGGGCTATTTCAACATTTCTTTCTTCTTTATAGTCTTTTTCTTCATCATCTTCATATATTACTTCTTCATCTACAGTATAGTCAATAAGTGTTTTAGCCGCTTCCAGTTTTAAGAAAGATGATATTTTACTGTTAAAACAGATATGATATAGATAGTTTTCTATAATTTTTGATCCAGTCATTTTATACATAGATGCTAGTGTACTTATAACCTCTATTGCATTATCACCTTCTTTATCGTAATAGTCTTCAAGAGCAGTTGTTCTAGATACTAAACTATTGGATAAGTTTGTAACTATTTCTAGAGCAGTTTCATATTCATTATCAGAGTCATCCTCATAATCTTCATCTTTTAAGATATCAACGTTAATTTCTTCTGTTTTTATCATCTTTCTAATGTAAGACGAATGTTTTAAATTATGAATAGTGTAATAGTCCAAATAGTTCACCTTGTCTAAAGATAAACTTTGATAAGTAAAAATGCATAAATCACAGACTACACGTTCTGTTAAGTTACGAAAGTATCAGGTAGTTTATGAAGCATGTATGCAGCGTTTTACTAACTCTGATAAAGGTACCTTAGTTAAAGTTAGCATACCAATATCTGATAAGACTGATACAACAACTCATAGAAAGGAAAAGAAAGATAGACACATAGAAAATAGACATGATAGGCAAGATAGTAAGCCTAGTAAGCCTAATAAACATAATAAACCTAATAAACCTAATAAGCCAACAGTAGTAAAATCAAGAGCACGTTTAGTAGATAGATCAAAAACACTTAATTCTTATCAGATATTTGTTAAAGAAGAAACTCCTAATCCAAAGTATAAAGATATGAGTGCACCTGATCGTTTAAAAGCTATTGGAAAGGCTTGGAGAAACTATACACAGAGTAAATGAAACATTTTCATATATATAATGATATGAAAATACAAACCTATATTTTATCTGTTTTCTTCTTGTATGTGTATATTCCATATATAATAAAAATAATACTACTTATAACTAGAACAGACATAAACATTTTCTTGATACTTACCTTTTTAGTAGTTGTACCATCTTCGTTTGTTACTTCTAACATAACAAATGATGGTTTAAATAAGTATAGTTGTATCATTATAGCTAACGGTACTGCTACGTAGTAGATATTAACATTTTTTATGTTGTACTTAGACATTAAGCTGGTATTAGTTACTTCTTGTTTAGTTTGGGTGTTAGTACTTACAAGCTGATTAACTTTAAGTTGTAGGTCTTTCAATGTAGCATCGATATCATTATCCATTTTATAAGATCACCAGAAATTACTTTAAGTAATTATTTTCTAGATAGGTAAAAATGCTTTAACAGCCAAAAAATAACTCCAGCTGTTAGTCCTTTAATCAACATTAATATATAAGGTGACTTGTGTGTTATGGGAAGAAACTTTTGTATCATAATATCAATCTGTGGTAGACAAAAAAGTATCATAATAAGAACAACAATGATTGAGTCTTTTGCTTCTTCAAACATGATATCCATAGTTCCCTTATGCTTTTTAAATAAGGTATCTATTATCTGAACTTCGTAAGGTGATGGTTGCTGTTGATCAATTGGAAGTTGAGTAATTGGGTCTCCATCTGGAACTTCACTCCCACTTATAGCACTTGGAATACTTGGAATACTTGGAATACTTGGAGCACCGAGAGCATTGTGAACTTGCTGATTGTAATAAACAGACATTTTTTTTAGACTCATTTATGGTTTTAAGCCAAAGTAGAGAAAATAAAATGCCATTAAGTTTTCATAAATTAGAAACTTTACTTAATAATAATGGTTTTATACCAAAAAAAGTTTATGTAATAAGTGATTCTATAGTATACATTGAAGTTTTAGTAGTTAAGACTGCTGATACTTTTATGTTATATATACCAAGAAAATATGATATCAAAAATGATAGTAAAATTGATACCTATGATATTTCTGTTCTAGAAATAGATGATAATGGTAACATTACATCAGACTATGCAGGTGAACCAGATAACTTTGACCTTGAAAAAGAGTATGACGATATTGACCTTGAAAACAAACAATCTAAAGGTGACATTGAACAAGACTTACAGGAAAAGTATAACCATCAACTATCATTAAAAGATACTAATAAAGATAGTATAAATAATCTACGAGAAGTGTTTAGACAACTTAAACGTCTTAGATTCTGCGTACAAAACTTAAAGTATAAACTTGTAATTACCTTTTCGAACTATCTATGCTGTATAGGTAGACATAACACTTTTGATGGCTATATTATAAAGAATTTTACTAATAAAGTGTATGATAAAAAACTAATAGTAAGTATAGATTTAGAGTCACTCTACAACAGTGTAATTTCTATAGCTGAAGATATAAATACTATAAAAGAAGGTATATATCGTGTACTTGATAAAAACCATAATAAACATGTAAAAAGTTTACATAAGATGTTAGAACATAGAAATGATCTTACAATGCTTTCTGAACGAATAATAACAAAGAAACTTAAGTATACTACAATCTTATCTAACTTAAATAAGCTATTAAACGACTTAGTGGTAGCAGAAAGTAAAGTTGTTGAAAAAATACTAAACTTACAACATAAGTATAATAGTGGTGAAGCAAGTATTAAAGGATTATACGTAGATATAGAGAAAACACATCAAATATCAAAGCTAGAAGAAGAATTGACACGTATTAACTCTGTAAAGCAAGAACTAATGTCTAATATACTAATTACAAAAGAAAAATATGATAACTTATGTTTAAAGTCTGATAATATATGTTTTGATAACATAGTTATGATAGATAAGATTCTTAAAAATTTTACAATGTTAACAGAAGATTAAAATATTTTTATATATTAAAATGTACTACAAAGATATTGAAAAGTTTACAGCTTTTAGAAACATAGAGAGATATGGCAGTGATAAAGATAGACGTATTCCTCTCTGGCTACTCATACTTATCATAGTCATATTGGTTGTTGCTGCTGCTATGATTATACGTAAAATTAGACACCAGGCACCTGTAAAAGATACTTTTGGATTCAGATTTTACTAAACACAAAAATAGTATAGAAATTTTCATATATTTATATGAAAATTATACATCTTCTAATAAAAACAAACCAGGTCTTGGACTTATAACAACTAAGTCTATAGTAGTTGCCAATACTTGCCAAAATAAAATATCAAATAATAGATGCCATGGAAGTATAGCACTTATATTCGTCTGAAGCCATCCACAACCAAATGTTTCTAGCACAAGAACAAATGCAGAAGGAATAAAAGTTGCAATCAATGCATTCTTACCATAATCAGTTAGCAAACCAAACGCATCCTGTAGATACATACCAAGACCAAGAGATACTGCAAAACATGTAAAAATTACAGGCATTAGTCCTATAGTTAAGTAACAAAATACACTCACAAAAGCAACAACAGAAAATACATTAAAGTTAACTAGTTTACTAGCTTTTGCTGGTGTAGTTAACTTCAATATTTTAAATAAACACATAAAAGCTAGCAATATAGAGACTTCTTGATTCATAACTACTCTAGGATTTGGAAGTATATGACCTCCAATAGATGTAAACAACTGTAATAGACTTTGAACTGTCAAAAAACTCTTTATTTCCTTAGAATAAGAAGTATTAAAACTTGGTATTACTTCAGGACATGTATAAGATACTCCAAGTAAAAACAAAGGAATATAAGGAAGATGAGCGAGAGCAGATGCTCCCTGTGCCATGTACGGACTCATCGCAAATGGTTCTTCACAAAAAGGAAGATTAGGGACCAAAGCTTCTTGAATATATGAACTAGCAAACTCTATAAAGTTTTTCTTAAAATATACAACACTATAACTTGCTATACCAACTATAAATGGTAAACTAGCAACAATTGAAAGTAATATACTTCGTACACCATAGTCAAACTTTATAGAAGAATGTATATTATCCATAAAGTTACTATCATAATTAGTAACATAGTTATCATTAGTCATAAAAGTATTCTCATACTCATTCTGATTAATTGTAGCCCTATCATAAAAGTTATCACTTTGATACATATCTTCTCTCGTATGACCTCCTGTATCCTGAGATAGGTAGATAGTTGGGTTTAGAAGTTTAAATAATGTACCTAACAGCTTCATGTTTGTTATATATGTTTTCTGTTTAAACTAAGAATATTATAAAGATTACTACAAAAATACTAAATTTATATTATGTTTATACTAATAAAATGCCAAAGTCACGTAATTATAAAGAAAAATATGAAGATGATGAGACTAAACCAAAGTCTAAGAAGTCAGTACCGATTGCACTAACAGTAATAGCAGGTATTGTACTTATTATTGCTTGTGTGTTAATGTTCAAAGTAATCAAAGTATTATTCAAAAAAGATCCATGTTATGTTTATGAAGGTAAAATAGGCTGTGAAAGTACAAAAAGATGCAGATGGTTAGGTGATGGAATTGATTTATGTATAGAACCTGATGAGTAACTTATCTATTTAGCTTTGATTTTCTAAAAAAAATTTAGAAAATATCTATAAGAGTTTAGAGTAATTTACTATATTTATCTAATAAAAACTAATAACAACACAATAACAATAAACAATACAAGTAAAAGTGGCCAGTATTTGTATATCCATCCAGCTACAACTGTATTTTTATCGGCTAAAACCATAGAGAACCTAACAGCAGCCTTTTCAACCATAGGACTATCTATTAATGTTTTCTGTTGATTTCCATAACATATAAGTTTGCCTACGCTATTGTATTTTAAGTTAGATAGATACTCAATGTTGTATTCAAATGATTTAACATCATATACATCTAATTTCTCAGATGATATTGTATAATCAGCATAGTACTCAATTGGCCATACTGCTACGTATACAGGTCTTCCAAACTCATCATTACCGATGACAAAGTTAGACATCAACGTTAGTTGAAAGTTAAGATTGAACTGTCGTACTATTTCATCTAAAATGTCAGCATCTAACATCTGATTATAACCAGCTGGATCCCATGAGTCTAATATCAATGCTAAAATCATAACTATATTAAAAATACTAGTTACTATCGATGCACCTGTTGATATGAGTTTTAAGAAACCAAAAGCTAGCGCCTCTGTAGTTCCAGCTTCTACAGCAGATGTTAACACTTTACACATTATTGCATTGTTTATAAATGGAACAGTAAGAAGCGTAGTTCCTTCTTCAATTGCAAGTTTACTAGCTACTGCCATCACTTCTGGACCTATTCCTCTAGCTATACTTTTATACATGGCATTTAGTGCAACTTCACTTGCGAGTTCAACACCCATAAATCCACTAAGTATAGCAATACCTTCTGGTGATAAAATACCTTCAACAAACTCAGCTGGAAGATTCTTAAATGTTTCACCAAGAGCATTCCAATCTGGAGAACTTGTATCTACTTTAGATCTAGCTTCACAAACACTATTGTAGTAATCTATTGTTTCTTGAGGTAATGATGAACTATATTCGTATGGATTTTTACAATACTGATCTATTTCAACCATGTTACTTTATTACTAATAAGTGGAAAGAAAAATAAACATTAAAATGTAATCATATGATTACATTAAGTTACTATATAACTTGATATTTATGAAGAAAAGCGTTTTAATACTTTCTTAAATGTATATAAATGAAACTTACTCTTACACATGTATTTGTTTTCGTTGTAACTTTCTTATTAACACTGTTCATAATCATATTCTACCAACTCATTAAACCTGACTACTTATCTCCACAATATAACTTCTCACCATTTCCAACAGTTAAACCATCTGATATTCCAGATGCTGATGTTGCAAATACAAGGTTATGTACAGATAGTATAAAAGCTTGTGATCCAGAACTAGGTTGTTCTATGTGTGGTGATAACTTTGAATGTACAGTAGTTGATCAGAATGAAAACGTTGTTGTAAATGGTATGAAAGTATCACCTGGAAATTGGTGCTTACCAAAAGGAAAAAGTTCGAAAGGATGTGGTACATATACAGGAAGATCAATATGGAGTGAAAGAACTTCAGGAGGTACAACAGAACAGCAATGGTCTTGCGTATGCCTATATCCAGATTTATTTGGTGGTGATACTTGTCTCACACCGTTAGCTTGTAGAGATAGCTCAATAACTTCTGAAGATCAATCTAAAAATGTACTAAAAAGCGCCGATGGACATATATGGAATCCAAATGATCCAAACTTTGATCCAAAAGGTCGCTCTCCATATGACAAAGATAAAGATGGCAATCCTCTATATTCTTGTTCATGCGATGCAAATGATAATGTACCTACTGGTGTTAAATTTGTAAAATTACCAAATGATCCTTACAGATGCCATGCGGAACCATGCACTGTAGACCATAAAATAAGATTATGGGATGATAAAATGAAAATGTGCAACTGTGAATCTGATCCAGATTTACAAGGATACTTTGCACATTCAAACGTCACAGGACAGTGTTTAGTTGCTAACTGTCAATGGGATAGTAAAAATAATAAGTGTAAATGCGCAGAAAATGAAATATCGTCGACATGCGAATCTGATACTATGAAACGTTCAAGTTACACAGATAGTAACAAATGTCCAAACAATCCAGGTGGTTCTTACTGTGCAAACCCATGCCAACCTAATGGAAAACCGTTATGTCAAAATGGTGGAGTTCCATGTCTTGGAACATGGGTAAATGGTACTTGTGTTCCTGGTGGAACAAAGTGTACTTGTCTATGCCCAGATACCGCAAATGGAGAATTCTGTGAACAACCCTGTCTTCCAAAAGGAAATAGTGTTGATAAGGAGAAAGCAAACTTATGTTGTTCTAAAAAATCTACTTCTTACTGTAATGAATGGATTTCAGATGGTACTGATGCCGGTGGATTAATTTGTGTAGATTGGAGATTTAAATGTGCTTAACAGACTTTTGTACCAAACATATCACGTTCACATGTACCAGATAAACATTCATATGAATGTTCACATTTTGAACCATTTTTCTTCATAGGATTATTACATGTATTATTACTATCTTGATACCATGGATATATACAGTTTTTACACTTTACAACTTCTTTTCCACTAGTGCTATCAATATAACATTCACCCTTACCCTCGCATGGATTAATACCACCAGGACTGCAAGGACTGGCACATATAGATTTTACAGGAGATTGACTATTTGGAATAGATGTATATCCAGCATCTGTGTTACATACACATATCTGTTTATTTATATCATAGTATCCACCTGGCTTACATGGATCTACAATACATTGAGGATTATTTGGATCACATATAGATTTTGTAGAATCTGGTAGATCAGTAGGACATCTCAAGTATCCATCACCACATAAACAATCATTTCCTACAGTTTTACCAGGAGAACATGAATCTTTAACACATTGTTTACTCCATATTCCTAACTCTGGATTACTTTGATCTATATATTTTAAATCATTATTACACTTACATACACCAACAGTTGGATCCCAAGTAGGATCATCAACCCATTTGGTAGAACTATTTGGTTTTACAAGGTTTCCTTGACCTTCTAAAGCATTGCAAGCAACTTCTTGAGTACAATCACCCCACACTCCAGCATTTTTAAATAATGTTGGATACTTACATTGACATCTCCATATGTATTCATTATCATTCTTTGTAAGAACTGGATATCCAGTAAACTGATTACATGGTACTGTTCTAGTTTGTGCTGGTAAACACCAGTTACCATTTGGAACATTTAAGATAGTATCATCTACTGAGAAATGATATGGTTTATCATCTGTTACTGTAAAACAAGAGTGTGGACCTCCACTACAGTTGTTACAGGAGTCTTGATTAGTTGGATCACATGACTTTAACAGTGTTATATCTGAACTAACATCACATTTCTCTTTATCATCAATTGGTATAGGTATGATATCATTACCACCACTTCCTACTTGAGAAACAATAATAGCGATGACTATACTTATTATTAGAACAATAATGATTATTCTGATGATAGGAATTTTCTTCATCTTCTTTCTTTACAAAAGGAAAGTATTTTTATACTTTGTTGCAAGTATAAAAATTATAGTTTACATGTTAACGACTATACTATTACTTCTACAGTCTCACACATTATATGGTTAAAATCAAGATCAAAACACATGTACTCACCATTATTTTGATTGTAAGCTAGAAACAGCTCAAGAGCTTTCTCAAAGTATTCATTCTGTGAAAATCCAGCTTGAACTGCAACACAAGTTCCATGTTTATCCCATTCATGCTCATACAACGAAACTGTACCTTCATAACTACAATTAGTCCATACTTCTGATATTTTATCATATTTATCTGACTCTTTGAGTAGTGTTAGATTAAATGGAATACTTGCACAATAAGATGGAAATGTAGTTGGTGTTATGTCAGACCATAGTCCATGTATTTGATAATTGACAGAACACCAGTTTTGCACTGCTAACAAATAGTAGTTATATAAGTTCATTTATATTAACAAAATACCATTTGTAAACGTAAATACATAATAACCAGCTTTGTCCCAAATAAGTCCAGGATCAGTACTTATTGGATTGTAACCAGAAAGATTATCAGCAAGAACTAGTGTATATGGAGATATGTTAGTAGAAGAAAATACAATTTTGTCATCTGTTAGCGTTCGAACAGTCATATAGTTTATTTGATCTCGTGTATAAGCCTTTCCAGTTCTAGGATTTATAACTTGTGAGTTACCAAGTGTTACAGGAATGTTTTGTCCAGACTTTATTGTTAAGTTTGACACAAAAGTATCATTTAAGTAAACTTCAACATTAGAGTCATTATTACTAGTATTATATAAGTTAAACTTGATAGGCCAGTACTTTGTATATTTGTTACGTATAACTATAAAAACTATTCCTATTATACATAATATACTTACAATAGCTACTATTATAACTTTTCTATTCCTTAACATTTTTACTATTTGCTGATACATTATTTTTACTTTCTGATTTTTTCTTCTTATAAACAGAAATTAGCCATAATATGAACTTAATCAATAAAAATATACCAAGAACTATAAGACATACATATATAACCTTCTTTAATATATCAACAATCTTAGTCACAATACCAGCAGACCAATCAAATGGTTCTTCAAAAAAATCCTCTGCAGCACCCCAAAAGTCAGCATTTACACATTGCAAAGTATATCCAGTTGGGCAACCAACTAAATTGCAATTACAGTAAGTAGAGCACTCACCTCCACCTCCATCACATTCCGGAACTCTTGTTTTACATGTTTGTGTACCATCTTCACTCTTAGGATTACATTCAACGCAAGAACCTTCTATACATGTGATGTCTTCTCCAGAGCAAATATCATTACAAGTGCCAAAGCTAACTCCATTCGCAGGACAAACATTTTTATCTATCTTCGATTCTGACTGGCATGTAAGCTTCTGGACTTTACATTTGTCTCCAGTTTGGCTGTTA
>JACCDM011192347.1_pt1 | contig 97435 bp, 84 predicted proteins | sample 7445851 | NCBI WGS metagenome assembly JACCDM01 (sample SAMN15323438, study PRJNA562643) | freshwater metagenome | isolation source: river surface water | place: USA:Blue River Watershed | collected 2017-08-16
ACCTGAAAAGCCTGAAAAGTTTAATCGTATCTTTGCCTTTCTTGTGAAGGCATGAATCTGCAGTTTCTCTTGGATGGTTATGTTCAGTCCCCCCCTGTAAAACAGCTGGCGGAGGCCATCCTTTTGCCCAACCCTCAAAATATTCTTTGTAGCAAAATGGCAGGCTCCTATCCTGCCTTGCTTTTTTCAGCCCTTTACCAGCGTGCTGAACTGAATGGGCTCAACCACATGATCATTTTGGAGGACGCAGAAGAAGCTGCCTATTTTCACAATGACCTGGAGCAACTGATCCAACCGATTGACCTGTTCTATTTCCCCTCCTCCTTCAAAACCAACAAGAATTTCCGGATCCAAAGCAGCAGCCATGTGATGCTGCGGACGGAAGCATTGACAAGGTTGGCCGGAGGCGGAAACAGGAAAATCATTGTTACTTATCCAGAGGCATTGATGGAAAAAGTTTCTACTGCTGAGTCGCTGTCTTCCAACATCATCTCCATCAAGGTGAACGATCGGTTGGATACAGACCTTGTGATGGAAAAGCTGGTTGGATATGGGTTTGAACGGGCAGATTTCGTTTATGAACCTGGTCAGTTTGCCATGCGGGGAGGAATTTTTGACATTTATTCGTTTGGCAATGAAAAGCCCTACAGGGTTGAGCTGTTTGGTCAGGATGTGGATTCCATCAGGATTTTTGATCCGGAAACCCAGCTCAGCGAGCGTAAACTGCTCCAAGTCAACATCATCCCCAATGCAGATGCAGCCTATGAGGGCGGTGAAAAGATTGACCTTTTCAACCTCCTTCCTGAAAACACCATCATCTATACATCCCATTGGCAATTGTTCATGGATCGTTACCGTGATCATGAAGACAATTTGAACCTGTACCTTGGCCAGGCACACCAGCCAACAGATGCAAAGGATTCCGATGAAAAGCACACGGAACCTGACCCTGATGGCTTTACGCCATTTGAGCGAATGGAACTGGCATTAGCAAAAAGGACAGTTGTTGAAATGGCGGCGACTTCAACCATTCCTTCACCAGCTGTTGTGTTGAATTTTGACATCTCTCCTCAACCCTCCTTCAACCGGCAGTTTGAATTGCTGATCAAAGACCTCAAAGCCCACGAGGCTGCCAAAAAGCAGTTGTACATTTTTGCAGAAAATCCAAAGCAACTCGAGCGTTTGTATTCTATTTTTGCCGACTTGAGGGCCGAGATTCAATTTGTGCCAATTCCTACAGCCATCCACCAGGGATTCATCGATAAGGACAGGGGAATTGTGGTGTACACTGATCATCAGATATTCCAGCGCTACCACAAGTACAAGATCAAACAGGCCTACAACAAAAGTAAAGCCATCACCTTGCGCGCACTCAAGGAATTGCAGCCAGGAGACTTTGTGGTGCACATAGATCATGGGGTTGGCGTTTTCAGTGGATTACAGAAAGTGCAGAACGGAGGTCAAACCCAGGAGGCAGTCAGGATCATTTACAGGGACAATGATATTCTGTATGTGAACATCAACTCATTGCACAAGATTTCCAAGTATACAGGAAAAGAAGGCACACCGCCGAAAGTCAATAAATTGGGCAGTGATGCCTGGGTTAAACTCAAGGAAAAGACAAAAGGAAAGGTCAAAGAAATTGCATTTGACCTGATCAAATTATATGCTGAAAGGAAGTCTCAGCAAGGGTTTGCGCACACCCCAGATAATTACATGCAAACAGAACTGGAGGCCTCTTTCATGTACGAGGATACGCCAGACCAGGGCAAGGCCATTGAGGACGTGAAGAAGGACATGGAAAGCCCGCATCCCATGGACAGGCTGGTGTGTGGTGATGTAGGATTTGGAAAGACGGAAGTGGCTGTCAGGGCAGCCTTTAAGACCTGTATCGATGGCCGCCAGGCAGCCATTCTGGTTCCTACGACAATCCTTGCCTACCAACATTATAAAACGTTCAGCGATCGTTTGAAGGATTTTCCTGTTACCGTTGATTTCATCAATCGATTTAAGTCTGCAAAAGAGAAAAAAGAGACCCTCAAAAAAGTTGAAGAAGGAAAAGTTGACATTATTGTTGGAACACATGCCTTGCTGGGCAAAGAAATCAAGTTCAAAGACCTGGGCATTCTGGTGATTGATGAGGAGCAGAAATTTGGCGTAGCACACAAGGAAAAAATCAAGACACTCAAGACAAATGTTGATTGTCTTACACTCACTGCAACGCCCATCCCCAGGACCCTGCAGTTCAGCCTCATGGGGGCAAGAGACCTCAGCATCATCAATACCCCGCCACCCAACAGGCAACCAATTCAAACAGAAGTATTGGTGTTCAACCAAGACCATATTCGGGATGCCATTTATTTTGAGATTGAAAGGGGAGGGCAGGTTTTCTTCATCCACAACCGGGTTGGCGGCTTGCCTGAAATGGCACAACTCATCAGGAGTCTTTGTCCTGATCTCAGCGTGGGCTTTGCCCATGGCCAGCTGGAAGGACATGAGTTGGAAGAAAGGATATTTGATTTCATCCACCGTAAATATGATGTATTGGTCTGCACCAATATCGTGGAGAGTGGTGTTGATATCCCAAATGTCAATACCATCATCATCAACAATGCACACCAGTTCGGCCTCAGCGATCTGCACCAGTTGAGGGGAAGGGTTGGCCGTAGCAACAAGAAAGCGTTTTGTTATTTGCTGGCGCCGCCCATCAGTGTCTTGCCAGCAGATTCAAGAAAGCGTTTGCAAACCCTGGAACAACATGCTGAACTGGGTTCTGGATTTCAGATTGCCATGCGCGATCTTGATATACGCGGAGCAGGAAACATGTTGGGTGGAGAGCAGAGCGGCTTCATGATTGAAATAGGTTTTGAGATGTACCAGAAAATTCTGGACGAGGCCATCAGGGAATTGAAAAGAACTTCATTCAAAGATGTCTTCAAGGATGAAATCAGCAAGCAAGATGATTTCGTACACGATTGCACCATCGATACGGATCTAGAGATCCTTATTCCTGACGAATACGTAGACCAGATTGCAGAAAGATTACTCCTTTATACACGGCTGGACAATTGCAGAGATGAAGAAGAATTGCAGCGTTTTCATGATGAAATGAAAGACCGGTTTGGCCCTATTCCTGCTTGCGTGGAAGACCTGTTTACAACAGTAAGGTGCAGGAGAATGGCTGTCGAGCTTGGGTTTGAACGCATGACCCTGAAGCAGAAAACGCTGCGCTGCTATTTTGTGAACAATCCAGACTCACCTTATTTTCATTCTGCCACCTTCAATGCGATCCTTTTGCATTTGCAAACCAAGACCAACAAAAGCCATTTGAAACAGGTTGGGAAAAACTTCATGCTGGTCACTGAACATGTCCATGAAATGAAACAGTTGCAAACAATTCTGGAAGAAATGCTTGCAACTGTCAACGAAGTAAAGGCAAGTCCACAGGACTAGAGCTCCCTGATCCAAATATTCCTGAAGCTCACAAGATCACCATGGTCCTGGAGCATGATGGGTTCTTTTGCAGCATGTGGCTTGTATTCAGGTATGCCAATGTATTCTGTTCCACCCCAAATAGTGGCATTGTTTTGAACCAGGACACCATTGTGGATCACCGTAATTCTTGCCTGTGACTGTAGTTTGCCATCAGCACTGAATTTTGGGGCGATGAAAATCACATCATAGGTCTGCCACTCGCCAGGCTGCCTGCAGGCATTGGCCAATGGAATCAATTGTTTGTAAATGCTTCCTGCCTGCCCATTGGAGTAGGTCTTGTTGTTATAATTGTCAAGCACCTGCAGCTCATACTTTCCCATCAGGAAGATACCACTGTTGCCTCTGCCTTGACCTTCTCCTTTGACCACTGAAGGGGTTCGCCATTCAATGTGCAGCTGGCAGTCGCCGAACCCTTTTTTTGTGGTGATGCCGCCACTGCCTTTTTTTACGGTCATGGCATTGTCTTCAAGTGTCCACTCTACAGGTCCCTTGCTGCCATTCCATGCAGCAAAATCCTTTCCGTTGAAAAGGACAATGGCATCCGAAGGAGCATCTTGTGCTGTCTTCCCTGGTTGTACAATGGCTGGAACGGGATCCCATAGTTCTGTCAATTTCGGATCTCCGGTATGTGCTTGAGAAAAGGCAGAAAAGGAAGCTGCCAATGCAATAAAGGTTGGAAAGAACTTTTTCATGTCAGAATTGTTGTTGTCTGTATAAGTGTTTAATGTATTGAGGAATCAAGTTACAAAAATTATCAGCTGTATTTTTTGATCGAGGATAATTTTTATATTTGGGTAAATCAGCCAATATGGAGTCTAAGGTCACCGAAGGCATCAACATCATAGTAGAGCAATTCTACCAGCCAGATTACTCCAATCCTGTATTGAGTGAATTTATGTTTGCTTACAGGATTACCATTGAGAACAACAACGCTTTCCCTGTTCAACTCCTTCGCCGCCATTGGTTTATACACGATAGCAACACAGAACAAAAGGAAGTGGAAGGAGAAGGTGTGATCGGCGTGCAGCCCATCATCAAACCGAATGAACAGTACCAATACATTTCCGGTTGCAACCTCAAGTCTGAGCTGGGCAAGATGTTTGGAACCTATCTGATGGAAAATGTCAACACCAAACAGCGTTTTCAGGTGAAAATTCCTGTATTTCAATTGGAGGCTCCCAGCAAAAGAAATTAGTGGCGCTATTGGTACATGGTGTAAATTTGCATATTCAAACTTTCGTTAAGGCAATAGATTTTTATGGGATACAAGGTTACATTCAACAACAAGAACAAGGTTTTTTTCAATGCATTGAAAGCTGAGGTGGATGCCTATTTCGAACGCAACGGCATGAAAAAAACAGGCAATTGGAAGCTCTATGGCAAAACAATGATCTTGTTGCCAACAGCCATTGCCATTTACATTGCACTGATGACGGTGAACATGCATTGGGCTGTCTCATCATTGCTTTGGGTAGTGTTCGGTCTCAACATGGCCGCCATTGGTTTCAATGTGATGCATGACGCCTGCCATGGTAGTTTCTCAACAAAGGGATGGGTCAATGATATTTTTGGGCTTACCCATAATTTTCTTGGCGGTAATGCATTCATGTGGAAGTTGAAGCACAACATCATTCACCATACGTATACCAATGTTGATGGAGTTGATGATGACATCAACAACATGCCGTTCATGCGTCAATGTTCTACCCAGCCTTGGAAGCCCATGCACAAATACCAGAGTGTATACATGTTTGCCTTGTATGGGTTTACATCATTGTTCATGTTTCTGATGGACTACACAAAATATTTTTCCAAGAAAATTCATACCACCCCATTGAAGAAAATGGAGACCATTGACCACGTGGTTTTCTGGACAGGTAAGCTGTTTTTCATTGCTTTTTATATTGTTGTGCCGATTCTGTTGATTGGCTGGCAGGCCTGGTTGATTGGTTTTGTGATCAGTCAGTTTACCCTGGGTGTTACCATTGCTGTTGTCTTTCAATTGGCACATGTTGTGGAACATGCTGAGTTTGAAGCCGCTGGTGTGGATCCAGTAAAAATTGAAAATGAATGGGCCATCCACCAGGTGAAAACTACCGCCAATTTTGCTTTCTCCAACAGGATTGTGACCTGGTTTGTTGGTGGATTGAACTACCAGATTGAGCACCATCTTTTTCCAAGGATCAGCCATATTCACTATCCTGCCATCAGCAAAATTGTGAAGGAAACTTGTGAGCAGTTTGATCTCTATTACAATTATTTCCCTACAACAAGAGCAGCCATTGCCTCACACGTGAGGTTCATGCATACCATGGGACAGAGACCACAACCCTACCTGGGCTTGTAGCCTGCACCGGAAAGAATTTTGTTGGCATCCAGCGCAAGCAGTTCATTGAGGCTTGTTGCTGGATGCTTTTTCATGTAAGCCCTGACGAGCTGTCTTCCTGTGAACAATGAAATGAACCCGGGTGAACCCCAGCCCAATTCATCTGTGGATGGTCCATCGGTAACAAAAGAACGCATCTTCAGCAAGTCTTTTTCAAAAAGCAAATTGTTTTCGTTGATGTAGTTCCAGATAAACCCTTCGCTTTTCTTTACCGCCTCCAATTGTTTTGACGTATAGCCAAGTTTGATTTCCTCTTTTGCATCAGGCATCAGCAGGTCCAGCAAATACATGCGCTTTCCATGATCGGCCAAAATGGCCAGCATTGAGCCACCCGCTTGTAGTGGGGCATGGATGTCATCGATGATGTTCTTCATGCAATTCACTGCAATGTTTTCCGTATTGAATTTTCTTGAGATGTATTCAGGATAGAGTTGCATGCCTGCCTCGCTTTTGTATACCATTGAATTTTCTCCGAGGTGCAGTTGCAGTCCTGAGCAGAGTCCAAATGTGGTGATGATGTCACCAGAGCCCCCGGTTTGCCCATAGGCAAAAGCATCAATGGGGCCAATGAAAGTGATGAATTCTTCAGGGAGCCTGTACGCTGGGAAATAGTATTTAACGTATTTCAATCCTTCTTCAATTTCCAGTTTTGCTGCATTGATGCCTTTGTCAATTTTTTGTGCAGAATCATAAATGGGCCTGTAGTCCCTTAAGAACGTCCTGATGGCAAGGTCCCACTGAGCAGTATCTTTTCCTTCGAGCCCAAGTATTTTACCTGTGAAGTCATTCAGAAACTCATGGTAATCGACCCTCAATTTTTCAAATCCCCTGTCAAGATCATTGGTGTCCAGTGCAAAAAAATCTTTTTCAAAACGCTTTATTGGCAAGTTGACCTTGATGTGGCTGACATCAGGCTTGACAGGGCTTTCATCACAGCCCGAGAACAATGATCCAGCAATAAAAACCAGGGCAATCAACAATGGGGTTCGCATGCTCAATTTCATTTGTTTTCAGTTTTGGAAAATAAAATTAATCATTCTGACCTTGACCATCCCACTGCTTTTTCTTTTTAACAAAAATTCCCTTTATTTCCTCAATTTTGCTCCATGAAGATTTACATTGCCCAGCAGAATTACCACATTGGAAACTTTACCCTCAACAGGGACAAAATGATCCAGGCTGTTGAGGATGGAAGAAGGGCTGGGGCAGACCTGATTGTCTTTTCTGAATTATCAGTATGTGGTTATCCACCACGTGACTTTCTGGAGTTTGAGGATTTCATGCAGCAAACAGAAAACATCATTCAGGAGATCGCGCAGCACAGTCATGGCATTGGTATTCTTGTTGGCGCCCCAACACGCAATCCACAACCAGAGGGGAAGAATCTTTTGAACTCAGCCTTGCTGTTGCACGATGGTAACATTCAGGGAATTGTCAGCAAGAGTCTCCTTCCCAATTACGACGTGTTTGATGAATACCGGTATTTTGAACCTGCTTACAGCTGGAATTGCATTGAATTCATGGGCAAGAAACTGGCCATCACCATTTGTGAGGACATCTGGAACCTGGGGGATAATCCACTTTACAGGGTCTGCCCCATGGATGAATTGATGAAGCAAAATCCTGATCTTATGATCAACCTTTCTGCTTCGCCTTTTGACTATGATCATGACGAGGACCGAAAAGAGGTGATCCGCTTGAATGTGAAGAAATACAAGCTGCCCATGATTTATTGCAACGCGGTGGGCGCACAGACCGAAATTATTTTTGATGGAGGCAGCCTGGTATGTGCAGACAATGCTGTGATGGCTGCCGAGATGAAATATTTTGAGGAGGATTACTTGCTGGTGGATACGGAAGACTTGCAAGGTAAGCAGGATACAGCCGACGCAACCAGTCATCACCTGATGACTGCCGACATGCGGGTAGCCAAAACTGATGATCCAGACACCATCATCGCCTACCTCACCAAAGAGAACAATATCGCACAGGTAAAAGCAGCTCTTGTACTGGGCATCCGTGATTATTTTTCCAAGATGGGTTTCACAAAAGCAATTCTTGGTTCCAGTGGTGGAATCGATTCTGCCGTGGTGCTTACCCTTGCCGTTGAGGCTTTGGGGAAAGACAATGTTACCGCGGTGTTGATGCCTTCTGGTTTTTCCAGCAGCCACTCTGTAGATGATGCCGTTGCGCTCAGCCAAAAATTGGGCAATCCCTATCATATTGTGCCCATCCAACCAGTATATGAGGCCATTCTTGGGTCATTGGATCCTCTTTTCTCAGGCACTGCATTCGGACTTGCAGAGGAGAACGTACAAAGCCGGAGCAGAGGAAATATTCTCATGGCCATCGCCAATAAATTTGGACATGTATTGCTCAATACATCCAACAAAAGTGAACTGGCCACAGGGTATGGAACCCTGTATGGAGACATGGCAGGCGGCTTGAGTGTGATCGGTGACTTGTACAAAACACAGGTATATGCCCTTGCCCAATACCTCAATCGCCAGGAAGAAATCATACCGGCTAATATCCTCACCAAGGCACCTTCAGCCGAGCTGAGGCCCAACCAAAAAGACAGTGACAGCCTTCCAGAGTATGATGTGCTGGACAGGATTCTCTATCTCTACATTGAAAGGAGACAAGATCTTACTGACATCATTTCAGCAGGGTTTGATGAAGCGCTGGTAAAGCGGGCCTTGAAATTGGTCAATGCCAGTGAATACAAGCGGAATCAGTTTTGCCCGATCATCAGGGTCAGCACCAAGGCCTTTGGTGTTGGAAGAAGGTTCCCGATTGTTGCAAAATACCTCAGTTAACTTGATATGTTTACCTTGCAGCAAGAATGAAGGGAACCATCTATAAATCTACAGGAAGTTGGTACTCCGTAAAAGGAGAGGACCATGCTTTTTACAAGGCAAGGCTGAAGGGAAAATTCAAGATGGATGGCATCACCTCAACCAATCCCATAGCAGTGGGTGATGAGGTTGCCTTTGAAATGGAGGACGAACTGGAAAACAGGGTCATGATCACCGAACTTTTTCCAAGAAAAAACTATGTCAACAGGATTTCTCCTGCCAACAGGAGAATGCACCACATCATCGCATCCAACCTTGACCAGTCCTTGCTGGTGGCCACACTCAAGGATCCCCGGACTTCCGTAGGTTTTATTGACCGCTTTCTTGTCACCTGCGAAGCATTTCATATTCCTGCCATCGTATTGTTCAACAAGGCAGATATTTATGGGGAGGAGGAAATGGAGTTGTTTGAAAACAGAAAAGCCATGTATGAAGCGGTTGGCTACAAGGTGCTCTTGACATCAGTTAGAACAAAGGAAGGAATTGATTTTTTGAGGGATGTTTTGCATGATAAGATGACCCTGATCAGCGGACATTCAGGTGTTGGAAAATCAAGCCTGATCAATGAGATCATGGAAAATGAAAACATCCGCACCAGTGAAGTCAGTGACTGGAGTGGGAAGGGAATGCATACGACCACATTTGCAGAAATGTACGATCTTCCCAATGGCGGAAGATTGATTGACACACCGGGTATGCGGGAGTTTGCCATTGCAGACATTTCAAAGCAGGAACTCTCCCATTATTTTCCTGAAATGCGTGCGGTCATGAACGATTGCCAGTTCAATGACTGCATGCACATCAACGAGCCAGGATGTGCAGTAAAAAAAGCAGTTGTAAAGGGAAGCATACACGAAGAAAGATATGTGAGCTATCTTACCATTCTTGACAGCATCCAGGAAAAACAGTGGTGATCTTTATTTGAACCAACTGCTGTACATCGAATAATTGTTGGCAATCCTTTCTATTTCTCCGCTGATTTTTTCGGGTGAAATGTCCTTTACTTTTTTGGCAGGTACACCGGCAAAAATCGATCCTTCGGGTACAATGGTACCTTCCAGCACAACAGCTCCTGCTGCGATGATGGAGTTGCTGCCAATCACAGCCCTGTCCATCACGATGGCGCCCATCCCAATCAATACATTGTCGTGCACGGTACAGCCATGTACAATGGCGGAATGCCCTATGCTCACATTGTTGCCGATACTGGTTGGATTTTTTTCGTAGGTACAGTGGATGACAGCATTGTCCTGGATGTTGACCTTGTTGCCCATGCTGATGCCGTTTACATCGCCACGGACTACGGCATTGAACCAGATGCTGCAATCGTCGCCCATTTGAACATCGCCAACAATCGTGGCATTGGGTGCAATGAATACATCTTTGCCAAAAGAAGGGGAGATACCTTTTACAGGGAGTATGACTGGCATATTTTTTCTTAAAGTTATTGCATATTGTGGAACTTTGCTTTTATGAACCAACGGGAACTTTTCTTGCAGCATGTTGCACAAACCTCAGATGCGCCACTTGCATTGGAGATGGTGCGGGCAGCTGGTTGCAAGATGTGGGACAGGCAGGGCAAGGAATACATTGATGTGATCAGTGGTATCAGCGTATGCAATGTGGGTCATTGCAATCCAAGGGTGGTGAAGGCGATCAAGGATCAGGTTGATCAGTACATGCACATCATGGTATATGGCGAATTGATTGAATCGCCGCAGGTGCAGTATGCCTCAAGGCTTGCCAGTTTGCTTCCTTCCACCTTGGATGCCGTTTATTTTACCGGTTCTGGTTCAGAGGCAACAGAGGGTGCCATGAAGCTGGCAAAGCGGTTGACCGGGCGTACCAACATGGTGGCTTTCAATGACTCTTATCATGGCTCAACACAGGGCGCACTGAGTGTGATGGGCAGTGAATATTGGCGGAATGCTTACCGCCCTTTGATCCCTGGTATTAAACACCTGCACCACAATCAATTTGAATCCTTGGACTCCATTGATGAACATACTGCCTGTGTCATTGCAGAACCTGTACAGGCCGAACGCGGCGTCATGACTCCTTCGATGGAATGGATGAAGGCGCTTCGTCAACGTTGCACTGAAACGGGGGCTTTGCTCATATTGGATGAAATTCAGACAGGATTTGGACGAACGGGATCCTTGTTTGCCTTTGAGCAATTTGATATTGTACCTGATATCCTTTTGTTGGGAAAGGCGCTTGGTGGCGGAATGCCATTGGGGGCTTTTGTGGCATCAAAGCAAATGATGGACAGCTTCACCCTTAATCCCGTGCTTGGGCACATCACCACATTTGGTGGTCATCCTGTTTGTTGTGCAGCGGGATTGGCTGCTCTGGAGTTTTTGCTGGATGAAAAACTGATTTCCCAGGTAAGAGAAAAAGAACTGCTTTTTGCTGAACTTTTGCATCATCCCATGATCAAGGGATTCCGTTCTGCAGGTTTGTTGATGGCCATTGATTTTGGTACTTGGGACCTTAACAAGCAAATCATTGATCGTTGTATTGCAAAAGGGGTATTCACAGATTGGTTTCTTTTTGCCTCTCACTGCATGCGATTGGCCCCACCACTGATCATTTCAGCAGAAGAAATACAAACTGCTTGTAGCATTATTCTAGCATGTTGTGATGAGATGCAGGCAACGCTTTAAAAACTGAATCGGAAACTTCCGAAAATGCCAAACCTTTTGTAATCCTCAGTGGGCATGGGTCTTGGCGCCATTCTCCACACCAGGTCGAGCCGGAAAAATCGGAAGATGTTGTCGATTCCCGTTCCCAATTCCATATAGGTTTTTCCGTTCAGGCTGGTGAAGGGAAATCCATTCTTGAAGTTCAATGTCTTGTTCTCTTCTTTCAGTCCTCCCCAAAGCATTTTTATGTTCCAGAACTGGCGCAGCTTAAGGAATTTGTTCATGGGCAGGAATTTGAAGATGCCACTGCCAATGGTATGTTCAACATTCATTCCTGCATATTCATCAAAAATATACTCATAGCGGTTCATGAGGTTGAACGCATACTTGTTGTAATAATAAATTTCATTGCCAGGGGCAACACTCAACAGCATGTAGGGCAGTCTGCCATTGACTTTGCCAGCATATGCGTTGTAGTAGATGCTACCAGCAGGTGGAATTTTCAAATAATCGCTGATGCTGAACGTGAATTTTGAATAGGAATAATTGCTGTTGAGCATTCCTTTCAATCCCTTTGTATAAAAAAACTCAACAACCGGAAAGTCGCTTCCCAGGCTGGTCCTGAAGAAATCATCTTGCAGGAATCGTTCAAGGTAGGCAAAACGGATTTTGGCATTGAACTGGAAGTCGTTGAAATTTCCTGCATTGTCCGAAGGGATGAAATCCAATTTCCCAGGAAGGTTCCTGATGGGGTTGTACAATTTCCTGTGAAGGTTAACATTGAAGGACAGTCCAGTAAGCCATTCCTTGAAATATTCAATTTTCTGTTGTTCAATTTTGATCAGCTTGATGGGAACATTTGCCTTTCTCGAGGTGAGTGCAAAAAGGTTATCATATCCTATTTCATCGTAATAGGTCTGACCATAATCCATGTCGTTCTTGTAGAGCAATCGGATGCTGCTGCGTGGATTTTTTCCCAGCATGAACAGCGCCTCAAACTTGCCCTTTAATTTCCTGTCTCTTGTACCATACGCAAGGTAGGAGGAGAGGTAAATATTCTTGTTGAAATGGTAGTTAGTGCCCAGGTCAAACCTGAACCTTACGCCCTCATGCACATTGCCACTTATCCAGTTCATCCATGGTCCAATTTCATAGTTGCCAACATAGCGATATCCGGTTCCAATGAACTTGAGCCAATCTGTATAGCGTTCAAACAAAGGCATTTTCAAAAGTGTATCTGCCAATTTGTAAAAATTGGTTTCATTTTTATTCAGTGTGTCATGCCGGTTGTTGGTCCAGAAACTGTCTGTTTGTTCCATTGCATCATTTGCCACGATGATCAATTCCCTTCGCTTGTCATCAACGATATCCTCCTTCATCGAACTGGGAAGACCATCATCACCCAGTTTTACCTTTGAATAGGTGGTGGTTTTCTTCCCAATCAGGCTGAGGTTTTTTTGACCCGTTATGTTGATGTTGGCAACAAACTTGTCTTTTGAAAGAAACCAGATGCTGTCCTTGACGAGCTGGTATTCTTGCACCAGGCTGAGTTTTTCAATGAAGTTGATGTTCGAGCCCGGGCTCACCTGAAGGTTCATTTTTTGGATGGCATAGCTGGAGTCGGCCACCCAGGCATCCCCCTGAAAAGTACTTTCACCCTTGCGTTTAGGAAAAAACAAGAGATGAAAAAACCTTTTCCCTGCGATGTATTGTGTGTCCGGCACCTTGTAATGATAGTAGAGGTCACCATCATTGCTGATCGGGCTGACATATTGCCTGTCAAAGACAGGAATGAAATTTTTATAGACATTGATGTTCTGGTACATGCCTCCAAGGAATTTAGAGACACTTTCATTTTTCAATCCAACCGTCTTGCTCGCGCGAATCACTTCCCTTGTTTTGTGTGGATCCTTTTGGGCATAATAGTCTGAAATATTCTCTATCAAATAAACCGGAAGGATGGGCGCTGCTTCAGAAACAGTATCAATATTGTTCAGGATGAATTTAAAAGGTTTGGGAGGAAGAATTCCCTTTTGCATTTTTTCAACATCAACATTGTTGAGGTCAATTTCAAGTTTGTTGTACAACTCATAGCTGTAGCTGTCAAACCGGCTCCTGTCGTTGTTTTCCTTGTTTTTGACAATTTTTCGCCACAGCAAATATCCCTTGTTGAATTTGCTTTTTACGACCACCTCTCCAGCATCTTTTTTCCTTTCCATCTGGATGATGATGTCAATATTTTCAAGGCTGGTATCCAACAGAACATAACGGTCTTCAAATCCCGCATAGCTGATCAGAAGACTATCTGCTGGCCAGCTGCTGAGTTGATAAGAGAACCTGCCTGAGGAATCGCTTGATTTGGTAAATTTCCCACCCTTGAATGCAATAGTTGCAAAGGGAATGGGTTCATCTGAATGCCTGTCGCGAATTTGGGCACGCAAATACCGCTGTTGAGAAAACCCCGCAGCTGTTGATGTTAACATCAATAACAAAGCCAACAGCCGCATGATTCCAACCATAGAATTGTTTACACTTAGACCCCCAAAGACCCAAATGGTTTATTTGCTCAGGTGCATGCTTCTTTCCTTGTACAAGGTCCTGAAATAGGGATCCCTGAGGTCTTTGATGAAACGGATGGCCTCACCAGTCGATTTCATTTCTGGTCCTAATTCCTTGCTGACACCAGGGAATTTATCGAAGCTGAACACAGGTTCCTTGATAGCGAATCCTTCCAATTTTTTCTCGTAGGTAAAATCAGTCAACTTGTGCGTTCCCATCATGATCTTGGTCGCGATGTTGAGGTAAGGAATCTGGTAGGCTTTCGCGATGAATGGCGTTGTTCTGGAAGCACGTGGGTTGGCTTCAATCACAAATACCTGGCCTTTCTTGATGGCGAACTGTATGTTGATCAAACCCCTGATATCGAGTGCCCTTGCAATTTTTTCTGCATAGAACTCCATGGTGGTCACTTCAAGTGGTGTAAGGTTGAAGGCTGGGAGTACTGCATTGCTGTCTCCACTGTGGATGCCCGCTGGTTCAATGTGTTCCATTACACCCATCACATGGAAGTTTTCTCCATCGAAAATACCATCAATCTCCGCTTCCTGGCAACGGTCGAGAAAATGGTCGATGAGGATCTTGTTGTCTGGCAAATGTTTGAGCAAGCTCACTACCGCAGATTCCAATTCATCATCATTGATGACGATGCGCATCCTTTGTCCACCCAAAACATAAGAAGGTCTGACCAGTACCGGATATCCCACGGTTTGGGCCACTTCAACCGCTTCATCAACGGTATTGGCAGTTCCATAATTTGGATATGGTATTTCCAGGCTTTTCAGCATGTCACTGAACCTGCCACGGTCTTCAGCAATGTCCATGTTGTCAAAGGAGGTACCAATGATCTTGATGCCTTTGTTGTGCAGTTTTTCAGCCAGTTTCAAAGCTGTTTGTCCACCCAACTGTACGATAACACCTTCAGGCTTTTCGTGTTCAATCAATTCCCAAAGGTGTTCCCAGAAAACAGGTTCAAAATAGAGCTTGTCTGCAATGTCAAAATCAGTTGAAACCGTTTCAGGGTTACAGTTCACCATGATGGCCTCATATCCGCATTCCTTGATGGCGAGCAAACCATGTACACAGCAATAGTCAAACTCAATGCCCTGGCCAATCCTGTTGGGTCCAGAGCCCAGTACGATGATTTTTTTCTTGTCGCTTACCTTGCTTTCGTTTGTGCCATTGTTCTCAAAACTGCTGTAGAAATAAGGTGTTTTGGCTTCAAATTCTGCAGAGCAGGTATCCACCATTTTGTAAACCCTGGTAATGCCGGCAGCCTTTCTTTTTTCATACACAGCATCTTCAGTGCCGTCTTGCATGATCTTGCAGATCTGTTCATCACTGAAGCCATGGTGTTTTGCTTTTTTGATCAACTCAATGGGCAGCGAATCAAATTTATATTTTGCAATTTCTTTTTCAATGTCAACAATCTTCTGGATCTCATAAATGAACCACCTGTCGATCAGGGTAGCCTGACAGATTGATTTCACGCTGATGCCCATCATCAGGGCATCCTTGATGCGGAAGATCCTGTCCCATTTCGGAGTCTTGAGGTATTCAAGTATTTCATTGGCATGCATCATGCTCTTGCCATAGTATCCCAGACCGACTGCATTGTTTTCAAGGCTTTGGCAGGCCTTCTGGATGGCTTCTGTAAAGCTTCTTCCAATGGACATCACCTCACCAACAGATTTCATCTGAAGTCCAAGTGTATCGTTGGCTCCTTTGAACTTGTCGAAATTCCATCTGGGAACTTTCACAATGACATAGTCGAGCGCAGGCTCAAAATAGGCTGAAGTGGTCTGGGTGATTTGGTTCTTTAACTCATCAAGGCTGTAACCCAGTGCGAGTTTTGCTGCAATTTTGGCGATGGGATAACCTGTTGCTTTGGATGCCAGAGCAGAAGAGCGGCTTACGCGCGGGTTGATCTCAATCGCGATGATTTCTTCGGTTTCAGGGTTCAGGGCAAACTGAACGTTGCAACCTCCGGCAAAATTGCCAAGGTCGCGCATCATCCTGATGGCAGTATTCCTCATCAGCTGAAATGCAGTATCGCTGAGGGTCATGGCGGGTGCTACCGTAATGGAATCTCCCGTATGCACACCCATCGGGTCAAAATTCTCTACCGTACAAATGATGGCCACGTTATCCTTAGCATCCCTGAGCAATTCAAGCTCATATTCTTTCCATCCCAATACTGCTTTTTCAACCAGTACCTCGTGAATGGGAGAAGCTGAAAGGCCACGGTTCAAGGCTTCATCCAAAAATTCTTTGCTGTGCACAAAGCCACCACCGGTTCCCCCTAAAGTGAAAGAAGGTCTGATCACCAGCGGGAAACCAATTTCCTGGGCAAATTCTTTTCCTTCCAAGAACGAGTTGGCTGTTTTTGCAGGCGCCACTTGGATGCCCATGCGGATCATCCATTGCCTGAACAATTCCCTGTCTTCGGCCTTGTCAATGGCTTTAATATCTACACCAATCAGTCTAACATTGTATTTTTCCCAAATACCCAATTCAGCAGCCTCTTTTGCAAGGTTCAATGCTGTTTGTCCTCCCATGGTGGGCAAAACCGCATCAATCTGGTTTTCCTGGAGGATCTGTTCAATGCTTTCGGTATTCAATGGCAAAAGATAAACCCGGTCAGCCATCATGGGGTCAGTCATGATCGTAGCCGGATTGGAGTTGATCAGGATCACCTTGATGCCCTCTTCCCGGAGACTTCTGGCTGCCTGGGTACCTGAATAGTCAAATTCACAGGCTTGGCCGATGATGATTGGTCCTGAACCGATGATGAGTACTGATTGAATTGAAGCGTCTTTTGGCATGAGATGGACTTGAGATTATTGATTTGCGGGCATAAAAAAACCGGGCTATACCCGGGGGGCAAAGGTAATGTTTGGACATAACTTTGCGAAGGAAATATTCAGATATTCAATAAGATTGACCTTTCTGTTGAAACTTGGTGGGAAATTCAGGCCTGGTTGTGGTAGGCGGCCATTTCGAAATCCTCGACAACTGAAGTTTTGCCCAAATCAGGGAACTTTACGGCATCATTCAAGGACTCATTTTCCTTTTTTTTGCTGATGCCTACGATGGCGGCCAATGCGGCCCAAACCAAAACGATTTTTGTAATTATGTATTTCATGGTGTTGTTACTTGTTTATAGACAACAAATGAAGCCAATATGTTGTATGAAGCGATTGATTTTTTTTTAAAATCTGCCTATGGCAGTAGCTTTGCAACATGAGGTTTTTTCTGATTTCTTTTGTTTGTGTCATGATTGTAGCCGCCAGCGCTTTTGCCCAGCCTCCCGGCGGATTGAACTATTTTTCCTATCCCTTGTCCATCAAACCCAAGCTCAACGCCAATTTTGGGGAAATGAGGAACAACCATTTTCACATGGGGCTTGACCTTTCAACCGAGGGCAGGGAGAACCTGCCCATCCTCGCTCCGGCGGATGGTTATCTTGCCCGCATCAAGGTGGAGACCGGTGGCTTTGGTCGGGCACTTTACGTTAACCATCCCAATGGCACCACTACGCTTTATGCCCACATGAACAGGTTCATCCCCGCTGCAGAGCAATTCCTCAGGACAAAGCAATATGAACAGCAGACCTGGAAGATTGATGTCAACATTCCTCCTGATTTGATCCCTTTGAAAAAGGGGCAGTTGATTGGATATTCCGGAAATACAGGAGCTTCCCAGGGTCCACATGTCCATTTTGAGATCAGGGATACCAAAACTGAAAACTGCCTGAATCCTTTGCTGTACAGGTTTCCGTTGAACGATGTGACCCCACCGGATGTTTACAGGCTTGTTTTTTATGACCGGGATAAAAGTATTTTTGAGCAATCGCCCATTCCTTTTACCCTTGTCAGGATGGGAAATGAATTCAAACCATTGGGTTTGGTGGAACTGCCTTTTGACAGGGCCTTCATTGCCATTCAGGCCACAGACAGGATGACTGGAATTCCTAACCCCAATGGTTTTTTCAGTGCATCACTCTTAAAAGACGGAGGGTTGATTTCAAGCTTTGAGATGGATGATATCGGATATGACAAGACCCGGTACCTCAATGGCCATATTGATTACCCAACCCGGGCCAAAGGAGGTGGTTACTACCAGATGTTGTTCCCTCCGAAAGGCTATGGCGTAGACATGTACAAACCCAGCGATACTGATATGGACCATATCAAGGTTTCCTCAACTCCCGACGCGTACAGTATCAAGGTGACGGATGCCTATGGAAACAGTTCTTATGTGGAATTCAGGGTCAGCAGAAAAACCGGTGAAAGACAATCAACTGTTTATCAGGGAGAATACATGGAACCCAATGCCCTGAATGTATATGAAGATGAAAATATTCAGTTCGTTTTCAAGGAAGATGCATTTTACGATGCCTTTCATTTTTCTGTGCAATCATTTTACGCCAACAGTGCAGCGGAGCTCTCTTCTGTATATCAGGCACTTCCAGCCGATATCCCTGTTCAATCTTATTTCACAGCCCGGCTCAAACCCAACAGGAACAACCTGTTGGTGAACAAGGACAGGGTGGTCATGAAAAGAACCTACAAGGCAAAAACAGAAATCAAAAAGGCTGTAGAGGAGAAAGGCTGGTATGCGGCCCAGTTCCGTGATTTTGGCTATTTCCAATTGCTGGAAGACCTTCAGCCACCCACTTTATCCTCCTCTCTTCAGTCTGGTGCAACTGTCAGGACTGGGTCAAGGATTGTCTTTGGTGTTGCAGACAACAACAAAAATATCAAGGAATTCAGGGGCAGTGTTGATGGTCAGTGGCTCATGTTCCAACCCTCCGGTAGCAATTTTGTATACACCGTAGATGAACATTTTCCACTTGGTGAACATAAGCTTTCGGTTGTTGTTTATGATGAAGCCGGGAACAGTACAGCCCGGGACTACATCATCAAACGCAACTAATTCAACAGTATGGCACTTATTGAAGGCAAAAAAGCACCTGCTTTTACGGCAGTGGACCAGGACGGACAGAAAATCAAGCTTGCAGATTTCAAAGGCAAAAAGCTTGCACTCTATTTTTACCCCAAGGATGCTACCAGTACCTGTACGGTGCAGGCCTGTAACCTCAGGGATGGATTCAAGGAGCTCAGCAAGAAAGGAATTGAAGTGGTGGGAGTGAGTCCGGATGATGAGAAATCACACCTCAAGTTCATTGCTAAGCAGGCTCTGCCTTTCCGCCTCATTGCAGATACCGATAAAACCCTTTGTGAAAAATTTGGGGTTTGGGCTGAGAAATCCATGTATGGTAAAAAATACATGGGCGTATTGCGCACCACTTTCCTGATTGATGAAAACGGTGTATTGGTCAAAATCATTGACAAGCCGAAGGTAAAGGAGCACGCCAAAGAGATTGCGACGGAGTTTGGCCTATGATAGCCAGCTGATGTCACCAAAAGGAATTGGCTCCTCCACTCCATGCATGATCAGGAGGTTTCCATCTTTGTCTACTCCGTTTACAGTTGCTTGGAAAATGATGTTGTTTCTTTTGAAAGTTACCTGTTCATCTTTTTTGTACAGTTGCTCATTGTAGGCAGAGAGCAACAGTTCAAATGGCTCGTGTTGGAGCATGTTGAACCGGGTTTCAAGATGAAGGCAGAGTTCTTTGGCCAAGCTGATCGGATCATGGGTCTTGCCGGTGATTTGTTTGAGGGAGACGGGTTTGCCTTCCATGCTATCAAAAGCCGTCTGGTTAATGTTGATACCCATTCCGATGATGGCTTTGTCCCATCGGTCTGATTTGACCATGTTTTCAATCAAGATGCCTCCTGCCTTTCTGTCACGCCAGTAGAGATCATTCGGCCATTTGATCCTGGTTTCATCTCCTGCGTAAGCGGAAAAAAAATCAAAACAGGCCAAGGCCACTGCAACAGAAAGTTGAAACTGGTTGTTGAGATGAAGGCCTGAGCAGTGCTTGACCACAGACAGGATGATGTTTTCACCAGGCTTGCTGGTCCAGGTTTTGGCCCTTTGTCCCTTGCCTTGGTACTGGTCAAGGGCAAAATAAGCGATACCGTCTGAAGTTTGCCCCAAACGGGCCTGATTCATGGCATGGTTATTGGTACTATCAGTCGTGGGCAATATGTTAAATGGTTCGCCAGTCATGTTGCTCTCCCAAAGGGATGGAAATAATCCTTATTTTTGGGCAAGTTACTTAAGGAACAATTAAAACACATTCATTGGCATCAATATCCGAGACAGCAGCACCACGCAAGAGACTTACTAGGCTAACAAGAAGCAGCAAGATCATGAAAGTGATCATCAATGCCATCCACGACAAAAAAGGGGAAAATGTGGTTTCCCTGGACCTCAGAAAAATTCCAGAAGCGGTTTCAGATTTTTTCATTGTTTGTGAAGCCTCGTCCACCGTTCAGGTGCGGGCCATTGCAGATTGGGTAGAGGCCGAAGTCAAAGCTGAATGCGATGAGCGACCTTACAAGCATGAAGGACAAAGTGCTGGTCAGTGGGTGTTGATTGACTATGTGAACGTAGTTGTTCATGTTTTCCTTGCTGAAACAAGAAAATTCTACAAGTTGGAAGAGATGTGGAGTGACGGAGTAGCTGAAGAAGAGGCGGATCCCATCGCTGAGACACCCGCGAAGGTCACAAAGGCGGCAAAAACAACCAGAAAGACAACAAAGAAATAAAGTGCTCATATGAACCAGGAAGACAACAGCAGCGAAAAGCGTTCCAACCCTTTCAGTGCTTTCAAGCGAAACAAAGCATCTGGGGGAAATGGTCCATCATCAAAAGGACCGAAATTCAGTTTTTACTGGATATACGTGATCGCAGCGGTCATGTTGATCGGTTATCAGGTCATGCGTGGCGTTAACCCGGATGCCCGCAACATCACAGAGTTGGAGTTCAAGCAGAAAATGCTTGTCAATAATGATGTTCAGAAACTGGAGCCTGTCAAGAACAAGGGCGTAATCAGGGTATACATCAAAAAAGACAGTCTTGCCAAGCCCGCTTATCAGGAATTGTTGGGCGATAAGTTGAAATATGCCCAGGCCTCAAAAGGTCCGCATTTTCAGTTCAGTTACTCAAAGGTGGATGACTACCAGGAGAACTTGGATAAATATTTTACAGCCAATCCCCAGGTGGATCCGGTGCCTGTTGATCCTGTCAGTGATCCCGAATTCTTTGGACCATTGCTCAATGTACTCTTCCCATTGCTGATGTTTGGACTGCTTTTCGTGTTGATGATGAGGAAGATGGGTGGCGGAGCTGGCGGCGGCGGTGGCGGCGGTGGTATTTTCAATATTGGTAAATCCAAAGCCCAGCTGTTTGACAAAGGCACCAAGGTCAACATCACTTTCCAGGATGTTGCAGGCCTGGATGAGGCCAAGCAGGAAGTGATGGAGATTGTTGACTTTCTGAAACACCCCAAAAAATATACAGCCCTTGGTGGAAAAATTCCCAAAGGTGCCTTGCTTGTTGGCCCTCCAGGCACGGGTAAAACATTGTTGGCCAAGGCCATGGCAGGTGAGGCACAGGTGCCATTTTTCTCCATGTCTGGTTCTGATTTTGTTGAGATGTTTGTGGGTGTGGGCGCCAGCAGGGTGCGCGACCTTTTCAAACAGGCCAGGGAAAAAGCCCCTTGTGTCATTTTCATTGATGAAATTGATGCCATTGGTCGTGCCCGTGGAAAGAACATGATGATGAGCAATGATGAGCGTGAAAATACCCTCAACCAGTTGCTGGTGGAAATGGATGGCTTTGGTGGAGACAGTGGGATCATCATTCTTGCTGCAACCAACCGCCCTGATGTATTGGATAGTGCCTTGTTGAGGCCAGGTAGGTTTGACAGGCAGATCAGCATTGACAAGCCTGATGTCAAAGGCCGTGAAACCATTTTCATGGTTCACCTCAAACCCATCAAGCATTCAGATAAACTGGATATCCACAAGCTTGCAGAACAAACTCCTGGATTTGCTGGTGCAGACATAGCGAATGTCTGTAATGAAGCGGCCCTGATCGCCGCCCGGAAAGGCAAGGATCAGGTGGACATGGATGATTTCCAAGATGCCATTGACAGGGTGATTGGCGGATTGGAAAAAAAGAACAAGATCATTCTTCCAGAAGAAAAGAAAATCATTGCTTATCATGAGGCTGGCCATGCCGTTTGTGGATGGTTCCTTGAGCATGCCTATCCTTTGTTGAAAGTGACCATTGTTCCCCGCGGTGTAGCGGCATTGGGATACGCACAATACACCCCCAAAGAGCAGTACCTCTACAATACGGAACAGCTTACCGATCAGATGTGCATGACCCTGGGTGGTAGAGCCAGTGAGCAGATTTTCTTCGGAAAGATTTCAACTGGTGCACAGAATGACCTGCAACAGGTAACCAAAATGTCTTATGCAATGGTGACTGTTTATGGCATGAGTGAGAAAGTGGGCAATGTGAGTTTTTATGATCCCGCGCAGGAAAGTACTTTTACCAAGCCATACAGCGAGGAGACGGGAAAAATCATTGATACTGAAGTAAGGGTTTTGGTGGACCAGGCCTACAAACGCACCATCGAGTTGCTGACAGAGAAGAAAGCAGAGGTTGAAAAGATTGCCCTGGCCTTGTTGGATCGTGAAGTGCTTCACCAGCAAGACGTGGAAGACCTGATAGGCAAGCGCCCGTATGAAGAGAAGAAAATATTTGCAATAGACACTGAACCCGTGATAGAGCAACAGCCTGCTGCTGAAGTGATCGAATCACCAGCGCCAGAAAACGATTCAACTGAAAAGGGGTCAGAAGGAGAACAAAACCCTGCATAAGCATGGAGGCATCTACTGGAAAAGAAGGCATACTGAAGAATATCCGAAAAGCGCTGACACAATCAGTGGAACAGCCTTTTCCCGGAATAGAAAAGATCAATTTTGCATTCGAAAATTCCGGTGATGATCTTTCCATATTGTTTGCTGAAAAATTCAGCTCACTCCTTGGTAAATTTTCTTTTTGTGCGAATGAGGAAGACCTTGTCAACCAGATCAGGCAGCTCGTAACAGACAGGGGATGGATGGAGGTTCATTGTGCAGATGAGAACATCAAAAATGCCCTGTCATCCTTTGGGTTTCCTGAATTTTCTGAAAAGCCACTCGCCGATGTTGATGTTTCCATCACCAAATGTGAGGTGCTGGTGGCGCGCACAGGGTCAATGGTGCTCAGCAGTACTGAGTCTTCCGGAAGGTTGTCCAGTGTATACGCACCCATCCACATCTGTATTGCGAAGGCCAGTCAGCTTGTCTACGATATCAAAGATGCCCTGGTCTTCATGCAAAAAAAATACGGAGATCAGATGCCCTCCATGATTTCTTTTGCCACAGGTCCCAGCCGTACGGCTGACATCGAAAAAACCCTTGTTGTAGGCGTTCATGGCCCTAAGGAAGTGTTTTGCTTCCTCCTGGATAAATAGCCACCTAACACAATTCCCAATAAGCAGTATCTTTGGCCATGCAAATTCCTGCAGGAAAAAAGGTTTATTTCCTTTCCGATTTTCATCTCGGTGTACCTGACCATGCTTCAAGCCTTGTTAGGGAGAAAAAAATTGTTTCATTTCTTGATCGAGCCAAGTCAGATGCTGCATCCATTTTTATTGTGGGGGATTTGTTCGATTTTTGGTTCGAGTACAGAAAAGTAGTGCCCAAAGGCTTTGTGCGGATCCTTGGAAAGCTGGCAGAGTTGACAGACTCCGGCATACCTGTTCATTTTTTTGTGGGCAATCACGACATGTGGATGTCTGGATATTTTGAAAGGGAATTGAACATTCCTGTTTACCATGAATCCAGGGTTTTTGAATTCAATGGAAAGAAACTGTTGATTGGCCATGGCGATGGTCTTGGCCCTGGTGACCATGGATACAAGACCATCAAAAAAGTTTTCAGGAATCCCTTGTCAAAATTTCTTTTCGGTTTGATACCTCCGTTTTTTGGTATTTCACTGGCTGCTTATTTCAGCAAGAGCAGCAGGGCCTCCACCGGAGAGAGTGATGAGGAATTCCTGGGCGAGGAAAATGAGTGGTTGATCCAATATTGCAAAGAAAAGCTCAAAGAGCATTCATATGATTATTTCGTTTTTGGGCACAGGCATCTCCCTATCGATTTTCAACTGAATGAAAAAAGCCGTTACATCAACCTGGGAGATTGGATAAAATATGATTCCTATGCAGTATTGGATGGGACAGCTTTAGAACTGAAATTCAACTGAGATGAGGTTCCTGATTTTCATTGGAGTAGTTCTTGGATGTCTGATCAACTCAGCTACCGCACAGCAGTTCGTCCTGTCTGGTCAACCAAAAATAATCAAAGGGGATTTCATCTATTGCATGCCTGATCAACTCGGCAATGTATTTGCCCTCAGCAAGTCAGGGCAGCTCAAGAAGTACGATGCCAATCTCGATTCAATGGGCGTTTTCAATGAGGTGAGGAGATATGGTAAACTCTACAGTATTTCAGCCGACAATTCATTGAGAAGCCTGCTTTATTTCAAGGAATACAGGATTCTGCTTGTATTGGACAGGCTGATGCAAGTGGTCAATAAAATCGATATCCGCAAGGCCAATATTTTTCAGGCCCAGGCCATTGCACAGGGCTATGACAATACCATTTGGGTATTTGATGAGCAGGAAAGCAGGTTGAAAAAATTGGATTTGAATGGGAAGCCCTTGTTTGAAACTGCCGACCTCAGGTTGGTATTCAATGAAACCTTGACGCCCTCTTCCATTTTTGATGCGGCAGGATTTGTGTACCTGTATGATGCGCGGAAAGGCTTGTATATATTCGATTACTATGGTGCATTGAAGAAACGCATCGCACTGATCGGCTGGACAGCTGTTCAGGCCCTGGGTAAAAAAATCATCGGTTTGAAAAATGGGAAGATGATGGTGTATACGCCTGGTGAAATTGACATAAAAGAAATGCAGTTGCCAGCTTCCATTTCCACCGCCACTCAGATCAGGTTCACATCGAATGCCATCTATGTGCTAGACAGCACTGGCATTTCCCAATACGAATGGAATAAATAATTGTAACATGCAGGAGATATTGAACAGGACATTTCTTGACAACAGCTTTAGGGATTACGGGATGGTATTCGGATTTATTCTGAGTGTGCTCATCCTTAGGAAAGTCGCCAGCAAAAAAATTACCAGGTTGATATTTTTTGCTTTTAGAAAAATGGGCAGAAAAATCAATGAAAAAGAATTTTTTGACCTGGTCTTGGCACCGCTTGAAAATTTCATTTTTTTCTCTGCTACGTATGTTGCGCTGAACAGCCTGAATTTTCCCAGGGAGTTTGGTTTCAAGATCATGAAAGTCAAGTCTGATGTATTGCTCGACAGGATGGCTTCAGGAGTGTTGATCTATTTCTTTTTTCATACCCTGTTGCGGGTTACCGATTACTTGGCCATCGTCATGGAAAAAAAAGCCAAGACAACAGCGGATTACAGCGACGACCAGTTGATCATTTTTTTCAGGGAGTTCCTCAAAGTTATTTTGATCATTGTCTGCATCCTGGTCATAATCAGGTATGTATTCAACCAGGACATCACAAAGTTATTGGCCGGTTTGAGCATTGTGGGTGCGGCCATTGCATTGGCTGCAAAGGAGAGCATTGAAAACCTGATTGCTTCTTTCATCATTTTCTTTGACCGCCCTTTTACAGTAGGCGATCTGTTGAAGGTGCAGCAAGTCAATGGAACTGTCGAGAAAATCGGGTTGCGCAGTACCAGGATCCGCACTACTGAAAGGACCTACGTAACCATTCCCAACAAACAGATGGTGGACAGCATTGTCGACAATCTCTCCCTTCGCAACAAACGCCGTTTTGAGTTGGTCTTGGAATTGGATCCCCGTTCTACTGCTGACCAGTTGAAACAAGTATTGAAGGAGTTGGAAGAAAAAATGGTATATCCTGAACTGGAAGAAAAAACAATCTTGCTGAGTGAGATTCGCATTGACTCCTACACTGTAACTGTTGAGTGTATTACAGCGGTGATCAGCATAGCAGACTTCAATTCACTCAAACAAAAAATCAATTTTCAGGTCTTGCAATTGCTGGAAGCCAATGGCATTGCTGTTGCGGGAAAAGAAAGGATGATCAATGCATCCTCAAGACAGCCCAGCTTTTAGCTCGAGCAACATTGCGCGGATGTTTTTAAGGCTCTCGATGGCTTCGAAACGTTCGTTTACTTTTTTCCCACTCTTGATGAATGATTTTGCTCCGCTGATGGTGTATTTTCTTTCTTTCAGGAGGAAGTAAATAAGCTTCAAGTTTTTTACATCATCGGGCCTGAAAAAACGGTCGCCCTTCCTGTTCTTCCTGGGTTTTAAGATGTCAAATTCGTTTTCCCAAAAACGGATCAGGGAAATGTTTACCCCGAACATGGCAGCTACTTCACCGATGGGATAATATTGTTTGCTGTAGAGTATTTCATCCTCAGGAATGTCCAACTGGGCAATGTCCGTTATTTTTTTAACGGTTTGTGGTCTATCTTTTTTTGCCTTTTTCAGTGCTGTTACAGTAATATCTTCAACCGCAACCACTTCTTCAATTGTATTGACCACCTCAATTGAGGGCTCTTCCACCACCTGGGCAGGAGGGGCAATCTTGTATGACTTTTTTTTCGACTCGGCAGGTTTACCGGTCAGCTTAATGGGTTCACCGCCAAATAGGTCTAATTGCTGGAGCATTGTAGCGAAATTAGGAACTAATTTTTTTGAGTTGTGGTCGAGTTATGCACAACTGTATCAGTCAAATGACTGGTTCCGGGAAGCTGCCAGTTTCAGGATTTGCTGGTACTGCTCAGGCGTGAGGTCGTTGTAGAAGAAATAAATGGGATCCAATCGTTTCCGCCCCTTGAAAACCTCATAGTGCAAATGGGAACCTGTTGATTTGCCCGTACTGCCTACATAACCGATGACTTCACCCCGTTTGACCCTTTGTCCTCTTTTGGCCTTGATCCTTGACATGTGGCCATAAAGGGTGCTGTAGGAGTAGCCATGCTGGATGACAACATGGTTGCCATAACCATTGCCCAGGTTGCCGGATGTTTGAACAGTCCCTTCTGCTGTTGCGTAGATGGGAGTGCCTTGTGGGGCACTGAAATCAAGGCCAGGATGGAACTTGACAGTTTTGTACACGGGGTCAATCCGGTATCCAAAACCTGAAGAAAGCCTGTTGAGGTCTCGGTTGCTCAGGGGTTGAATGGCAGGCGTGCTGGCCAGCAGTTTTTCCTTGTTCTTGATCATTTTCTCAATCTCCTTGTACGAGCCTTCCTGGTTGGCAATCCTGTTGTAGATGGTATTGAGCGTATTGAAAATACCTTCAGTCATTTCGCTGTTTTCCATTCCGGCTACAATCTGCAACTCCTTCTTGGATTCTATCTGCTTTGCCCTGGCACTGTCTGGAATGGGTGTGGCTTCAAATACCGATCGATAAACTTCATTGTCCCTTCTTTCCAGCAATTTGAGTCTGTCATCAATATCCCGGTAGCGGTCAGCATAGATTTTGTTCACCTCTTCCGCCCTTTCAAGCTGCACTTTTAGCAATTTTTCCTTTGGAGAGTCCACAAATCGGAAAGCGATGGCCACTATGATCAGTCCGGTAACAATGGCGGTAGAAATGAAGGCCAATACCCTCAAAAGTGCCACCCTAAGGGGCACAACCTGCTTCTCGTAGCGAAGCGTGTGGGTATTATAATAATATTTGATCTTCTTCATCCGCTGCCCATCTTTTAAAAAATGTATTTTTGCTGGCCTGGCGAATTGCAAATATAACCCATTGATCCAAGATGGATCCGTATAAAAGGATTAAGAAATGACATCAGCGGAGATTAGAAACCGATTTTTGAAATTTTTTGAAGGGAAGGGACACCAAATTGTCCCCTCTGCTCCCATTGTGTTGAAGGATGATCCCACCCTTTTGTTCACCAATGCAGGGATGAACCAGTTCAAGGATTATTTTCTGGGCAACAAGCCAGCACCCTATAAAAGGGCAGTGGATACCCAAAAATGCCTGCGCGTGAGCGGAAAGCACAACGACCTGGAAGAAGTGGGTGTGGATACCTATCACCATACCATGTTTGAAATGCTGGGCAACTGGAGCTTTGGCGATTATTTCAAAAAAGAGGCCATTTCCTGGAGCTGGGAACTGTTGACTGAGGTATATGGCATTGACAAAGACCGCCTTTATGCCACTGTTTTTGAAGGTGATGCCAAGGAAAACATTCCCGCCTCAACCATCGCATTGGGGATTTGGAAAGAACTGCTTCCTGCGGATCATATCGTTTTCGGCAACAAGAAGGATAATTTTTGGGAAATGGGAGACACGGGCCCCTGTGGTCCTTGCAGTGAAATCCACGTGGATTGCCGGTCAGAAGAGGAAAGGGCGGCCGTACCTGGACATCTCTTGGTGAACAAGGACCATCCACAGGTTATCGAGATCTGGAACAATGTGTTCATCCAATACAACCGATTGAAGGATGGAACACTGCAGCCACTTGCTTCTACACATGTGGACACAGGCATGGGGCTTGAGCGCTTGGTGAGGGTATTGCAAGGCAAGTCATCTAACTATGATACCGATATTTTCTCAGGCTCAATACAAGCAGCAGAGCGTATTTCTGGTAAAAAATATACTGCTGGAGATTCAAAGCAGGATGTTGCCTTCAGGGTGTTGGCAGACCACATCAGGGCCATCGCCTTTACCATCGCGGATGGTCAGCTGCCCTCCAATACTGGCGCCGGCTATGTGATCAGAAGAATTTTGCGCAGGGCGGTAAGGTATTATTACTCCTATCTGGATGTAAAGGAACCCATGCTGCATCAGTTGTTGCCAGGATTGGCCGAGCAATTCAATGCCGTATTTCCTGAGTTAAAGGCCCAGCTGGGTTTCATTGCTAAAGTGGTGAAAGAAGAGGAGGAAACATTCCTGCGCACCTTGGGCAAGGGATTGAAAAAGATTGATGATATTCTTGAGCAGGCAAAGCAATCTGGCACCATTGATGGCGCTGCCGCATTTGAATTGTATGATACTTACGGCTTTCCCATCGACCTTACCCGATTGATTGCTTTGGAGCAGGATGTGAAGGTGGACGAAGAGGGTTTTGAGCGGGAAATGCAGGTGCAGAAAAACCGTAGCCGTGCTGCTACAGCATCAGATGTTGAGGACTGGGTTGAAGTTTCCCCCAATCCCTTGGCTGGAAAAGCATTCATAGGATATGATGAATTGTCTTGCAGCACCAACCTCCTGCGGTACCGGAAAGTAACAGCAAAAGGACAAACCAATTTTCAGGTGGTACTGGAGCAAACCCCGTTTTATGCAGAGAGTGGTGGCCAGGTGGGGGATACCGGAACCATCACCATGGGAGACCATGTGATTGAGGTACTCAATACCAAGAAAGAAAATGACCTGATTGTTCATACTGTTTCTGCATTGCCCGAAACAGTTGTTCCTGCTGTTTTTGCAGCCGTAGATGCCAACAGAAGGAAAGAAATCACCAACCACCATACCCTTACCCATTTGTTGCATGCTGCATTGCGTGCTGTATTGGGAACGCATGTGGCACAAAAAGGATCTCTTGTATCAGATGATGGCATGCGTTTTGATTTTTCGCATTTCGCGAAAATGACAGACGAAGAATTGGCTGCTGTAACGGCGATGGTCAATGCAAAGATCCGTGAAAATATTCCGGTCATCATCCGGGAGATGGACAAGGAAGAAGCCATGAAACTCGGTGCCATGGCTCTTTTTGGGGAAAAATATGGTGATAAAGTAAGGGTGGTGACCATTGATCCCGCCTATTCGATTGAACTCTGTGGTGGTACGCATGTATCACAAACAGGAGCATTGGGGCAGTGCATGATTGTATCTGAATCAGGCGTCGCTGCTGGTGTTCGCCGTATAGAAGCTGTATGCGGTATTGCAGCAGACCAAAAGCACCTTGAAGAGCAAAATCTTTTGAAGCAAGTCAGTACATTGCTGAAGAACCCCCGTGAGTTGGTGCGTTCTATCGAACAGCACCTGGAGGAATTGTCCACGCTCAAAAAACAGTTGGAACAGACGGAGAACAGGTTGATGGGATATTTGAAGACAGACCTAGTAAAGAAGGCAGAAGTGGTCAGCGGTATCAATTTTATTGGCGTCATCACCGAAGCCTCTTCATCTGATTCCCTGAAAAAATTGTGCAATGATTTAAGGAGCACTTACTCTTATACCCTTGTAGTATTGGCGGCCAATATATCCGGAAAGCCTGCTGTGGCAGTAGGCCTCTCTGATACCTTGGTTACAGAGAAAGGCCTTGATGCAGTGGCGCTCATCAAAACCCATGTGGCAGGACATATCAAAGGTGGGGGTGGGGGACAGAAATCCCTTGCTTCAGCCGGGGGCCAGGAAGTGGGTGGTTTGACAGCTGCCATTGCTGCCATCAAAAATGCGCTGGTTTGATGCTAGGGTCTGTCATCTTTATCTAATTCGAAATCTACCAAGACAATGTCGGAAGACCTGACAATGAAATATGAAGCAGTAATCGGACTGGAAGTCCATGCACAATTGCAAACAAAAAGCAAGTTGTTTGCAGGGGATGCTGCGGCTTTTGGTGCGGGGCCCAATACACACGTAAGCCCCATTACACTTGGTCATCCAGGCACATTGCCCAGGATGAACAAGACTGCTATTGAGCATGCCATAAGCATGGGCCTGGTCTGTCATTGCACCATTGAGAAAAACAATTATTTCGCAAGGAAAAATTATTTTTATCCTGACCTTCCCAAAGGCTATCAGATCTCTCAGCATACCACACCCATCTGCAGCGGTGGTTTTGTGCGCATCAATACTTCAGCAGGTCAACGTGATATCCAGCTCACCAGAATCCACATGGAGGAAGATGCCGGTAAAAGCATACATGACCAACATGATGACCTGACATTGCTGGATTACAACCGTGCCGGTGTTCCCCTGATTGAAATTGTTACCGATCCAGTGTTGCACAGTGCTGAAGAGGCATCTGCTTATCTGTCACAGATCAGGAAATTGGTAAGGTGGATAGGAATTTGTGATGGGAACATGGAAGAAGGAAGCCTGCGTTGCGACGCCAATATTTCAGTGAGGCCAAGAGGAAGCCAACTGCTGGGCACCAGGGTAGAAGTGAAAAACCTGAACTCGATCAGGCACCTTCGGCATGCGATTGACATCGAGATCAACCGTTTGTCTGCAATGTGCGAAAACGGTGAAACCATTGTGCAGGAAACAAGGAGTTATGATGCGGACAGGGGCATCACTTTTTCCATCAGAACAAAAGAGGACGCAGATGATTACCGTTATTTTCCTGAGCCAGACCTTGCTCCTTTTGAATTCACCGATGCATTTATCAATAGCATACAGGTTGCGCTTCCTACTCTTCCTGATGAAAGGGCGCACCAATACGTTGAGGAATATGGTCTATCTCAATATGATGCAGAACAATTGACAGAAGAAAAAGACCTGAGTGATCTTTTTGAAAAAATTGCTGCTTCAACCCCCCATAAAAAAAACCTGGCCAATTTTCTGATAGGCCCATTGCGTGCCCATCTCAATCTTGTTGATGGCTCCTGGAACGATGTTGCCATCTCTCTGGAAAACTGGCATCATTTGCTAAATCTGGTCGCAGATGGAAAACTTGGATTCTCCGTTGCTGCACAAAAGCTTTTACCACTCATGATTCAAGATGGGAAAGCAAGTCCCTTGGAAATTGCAGCTGCAATGAATTTGATCCAGGATGCAGGTGATGATGAAATAGGCGCTTGGGTACAGCAGGTATTGGATGCCATGCCAGACAAGGTGGAAGAATACAGGAAAGGAAAGAAGGGATTGATAGGGCTGTTTGTAGGAGAGGTTAAAAAAATATCAAAAGGTAAGGCAGATCCCAAAACAACAACAGATCTCCTCAATGCACATTTAAATAAAAAACAATAGCATGAAAAAATTCTTGATGGCAAGCACCTTGCTGGTTTTCCTTGCTGCGGCATCCTGCAAACGCACGGAAAAAAATGTCAGCTTCAATTTCACCGTTGAAAGCAATACAGAAAAACAAGCTGTTTACCTGGACCTGATTGAACTGGAAGGAGAGCCCACCACCATGGATACTGCAGTAGCTGAAAAGGGTAAGGCCGTTTTTGTGTTGAAGGGTGGAGCCGTTGATCCTGAAGCGTTGTACAGGGTGAGGTTTGAAAAAACCCAGGCTTATTTTCTGGTGATTCCCGACAAGTCATCCATCAATGTTACAGCAGACCTCAAAAGCCCCGATCTTTTCTCTAGCAATTCTGATGGAAGCAATTCTTTCAAGGCATTGCTTTCGGGTTTCAATGCACGTCTTCAGGAAATTGATTCCGTTCGCAATGCCATAGTTGCAAAAGGTGAGGCAATGGACAGCAGCAGGGTAGTCCTTGAAACCGGGTTCCGTGAAAAAATCACAGCGGCAGGTGCTTTTCTGCTTAATTATGCAGACACCACCAAAACACCCGCTGTTGCTATATATGCACTTGGCATGTCAAGAAATCTGGTATCACCTGACCAGGTCAAGCCTGCATTGAATGCTATTGCCAAGCGTTTTCCCAATTCCAAAAAAATAGCAAAATTGGCAGGGGATCTCAACAACCAAGCTGAGCCCAAACAAACAGAGGATCTTGTTGGAAAAGAAGCACCATTGTTTGAAATGCCGGATGTGAATGGTAAAACCATTTCTTTGGCATCATTTCGTGGCAAATACGTGTTGGTTGATTTTTGGGCAAGCTGGTGCAAACCTTGCCGCATGGAAAATCCCAATGTTGTAGCAGCTTACCAGCAATTCAAGGACAAGAATTTTACTGTATTGGGTGTTTCATTGGACAAGGACAAGGATGCCTGGGTGAATGCCATCAAAGACGATGGACTGACTTGGGCACATATCAGTGACCTAAAACAATGGGAAAGTTCAGTGGTTCCTCTTTACCAGATTGAGGGAATTCCCTTCAATGTTTTGCTGGATCCTCAAGGCAAGGTTATTGCCAAAGGCCTCAGGGGAGAAGAGCTTTCAGCAAAGCTGGCTGAGATCTTAAAATAATACCATTGCTTTGGATGCTCAATTTTTTTTCTTTGCTGCCACCAAGAGCAGCACAGGAAGAAGGATGAGGTTGGTCAAGGTTGCTACCAGGAGCGTAAAGGATGTTAGCCATCCCAGTGCCTGTGTGCTACCAAATCCACTGAACACGAAAATGATGAATCCTGCAATCAAGACAAGGGAAGTGTAGACAATGCTGATGCCTGTCTCCCTAATGGTTTGCACAACGGTCTCATGAACTTTCCCATTGAAATGTGGTAGCTCCTGTTTATAATTCACCAGAAAACGAATGGTGATGTCGATGGCAATTCCCAGTGCTACACTGAAAACCAGTACAGTAGAAGGTTTGATGGCAATGCCCATCCAACCCATCAGTCCTGCTGTCATCACCAAAGGAATCAAATTGGGGATCAATGAACAGAGCAGGATCCTGAAGGACCTGAACAAATAGAGCATGCAAAGCGAAATGAAAAGGAAGGCCCAGAAAATACTTTCTTTCAGACCTTTGATGATGAACCTGCTGCCTTCCAAAAAGGTGATGCTGGATCCGGTCAACTGAACAGAAACCTTGCTGGTATCAAAATAGTCCGGAACATGGGCTTCCAGGCTGTCAATCAGGATGGGCATGCGCATGCTGCCCACGTCAGCCATGTTGACACTGATGCGGGTCACTTGCTTGTTGCTGTCAATAAAGGAAGACATCAGTTTTTCCAATGAACCTTTTGCACTGGCATTTCCTTTGTTGGGCTTCAGGTAGTCTGCCATGAATGCCCCATCAAATGCGTTGGGCATGGAATAGTTGTTGCTGTCTCCGTCATAGAATCCCTGTCTGGCAAATTTTAATCCTTCAGCCAGTGAAAGTGGTCTTGCCATTTCAGGATAGGAAGCAATGTAGGCACTGAAAGAAGATACCTTGTCATAGACAGAAAGGGCTCTGGAACCGGCAATGCCGTTCTTCTTTTTGGTATCCACAAGAATTTCCAGTGGCATGATGCCCCTGAAATTGGATTCAAAGAACCGAAGGTCAGCGTAAATCTTGTCCTTTTTGGGAAGATCATCAACGATAAAGGATTGTGTCTTCAGTTTTGAAATGCCAATGATGGAAAAAATCAATGCGACACCTGTGGCCAAGTAAACTGTTTTTTTATGGGAGAATACCCATTGCTCAATGGTGGTAAGCAAGGTCTGAAGCCATTTGTTTTCCAAATAGCGTGTATGCTTTTTCATGGGTTCCGCCATGTAGTAGAGCGAGATGGGGATGAGGATCAATGAGATGAAAAACAGTGCCATGATGTTGATGCCGGCAACAATTCCAAATTCTTTCAGGATGATGCTTTTGGTCAACGCAAACACGGCGAATCCCAATGCTGCACTGATGTTGCAGAAAAGGGTAACAACGCCCATCTTGCCAATCATTTCCACAATCGCCTTTTTCTTGTCACCTGTCTTCATGAAGGCGGTATGGTACTTGTTCAGGAAATAGATGCAATTGGGAATGCCAATCACCACCACTAGTGGCGGAATCAATGCATTGAGCAGGGTGATCCTGAAACCCAACATCTGAATGGTGGCAAGGCTGTACACAACACCAATCAATACAACTGTGAGAGAAAGCAGGGTGGTGCTGAAAGACCTGAAGAAAACGAACAGAATCAAGGCCGATAAAAGGACAGAACCCAGCAGGAACCATTGCATTTCTTTTGCAATACGCAGCGCAACATTGGTCCTGATCAGGGGCAGGCCACTCAGGTGAAGGTCAAGTTTTGTTGTTTCTGCAAAAGCAGTGGCTTCTTTTTCAATTTCGCCAATCGTGGTTTCTCTGGCTTTTGACCCAAGAATCTGGCTGTTGATCCTTAAGCCCAGCAAATAGGCTTTTGTGTCAGGATTGTAAAGCAGGCCACGGTAGAACGGCAGGGAATAAAAAATTTCCTTGAGGCTGTCGAGCTCTTGTTGGCTGTTGATGTTGGTTGGAAAAATTTTGATAGCATCCAGTTTGTTGGTGCTGTCATTTTTCTTCAAGGTCACTGCCCCATTGACACTGATGATGTCTTCAACACCATTGATTTTTTTCAACCGCTCTTGGAAACCCGTTAAAGCGTTGAACTGATTGACTGTGAAAAAATTATCTGAACGGAAACCGATGGTCAGGAGGTTTCCATCCTCGCCGAAAGTTTTTTTGAATTCAAGGTAGGCTTTATACTTGGGATGGTCTGTCGGTATGGCTCTTGAAAAGTCATAACTCATCTGCACTTTGCTGGCATGGTAACCCATGAAAACAGTCAACAATACCAGCGCAATGATCAATGGTATGCGAAATTTAAGAACCGCCTTACCCAGTGACTGCCACATATGAGAAAATTTATACAAAGGAAAGGATTTTATGTGGCTCCTCTTCAATCTTTTTAGGGGGCAGGGGCATCTGCTAATTCGTTAATTTTACCTCATGAAGCCCGTCTTCTTCCTCACCTTGGCTTGTTTTGGCCTCAGTGCTTTACAGGCACAAAAAATGCCCCCCATTGGCCAATGGCGAGATCATCTTCCCATGCGTACAATTGTCAACCTTGAGCATTCCTCTCCCAAGCTGATCGCTGCTTCCTCTTTTGGATACTTTACCTATGATCCGGCGGCTAAAATATATGATGTACATACCAGGGCCCGTGGGCTTTCAGAAGTGAACCTGAAGCATTTGGCCAAGGATCCTGTTTCAGAAAAAATGCTCATTGTCTATGAAAATGCCAACATAGACCTGGTGGAGGGGGATCAGGTTCGCAACATACCCGATGTCTTGCTCAGCAAGATTCAAGGGGATAAAACCATCAACCACATCCTTTGGGCAGGTACTGATGCTCTTTTGTCTTCCAACCTCGGCATCATTGCCGTGAATACCCAACGCAAAGAAATCAGGGATACTTACAGGCCGGGTACCAATGGTGCCGACATCAGCATCTTCCAACTCGCCCTTTTGAATAACCTGCTCTATGCGGCCAGTTCTGAGGGTTTGAAAAAAGCATCCTTTCAAATTACTACATTGGGGGATTTCAGGTCCTGGACGCTGGAGCCCGTTCCAGGAAATGCTGGTGCGGTTGACAATGTCCTCACCTGGAATGACAGGCTGGTTGCCAGAAAGCGTGATTCCATTTTTGTCAAATCGAATGGTGCCTGGACGCTGCTATATGTTTCTTCCAAGCCAATCACATCGATCAATACCAGTGGCAATGGCCTTTACATTGGGCAGTCATTGCAGGGCAGGGGTACCGTTGTATTTTTTGCTGATCCTGTTACACAACCTCAATTGATTGCCACGTCCTCTATGTCTACTCCCGTGGCCTGTTTGAAAATCAACCAGGAACTTTGGGTGGGGGACAAAAACAATGGATTGATCAAAGTATCTGGAACAATCGATGAACAATTCCTGCCCAATGCACCCTATGGCATTGCCTATGGTGGTGGAACCTATGCCAATTCAACAGTGTGGGCTGCTGCGGGAACCATTGGTGCAGACGGCAAGGGTAAGCTGAACAAGACTGGTTTTTTTGGCTTCAAGGATGACCAATGGCAGAACTTCAACCACCGTTCAATTCCTGCTTTGGACAGCATGCCAGACATCAATGTGTTGGCCATTGACCCGTCCAAACAATCTGTTCTGGCAGGGTCTTTTGGTGGAGGATTGATTGAAATCAACAAAGAAGGGAAATCCAGTGTGTACAAGCAGGGATCTTTCATCAGCCCCGCAATTACAGATCCAAGCTCTTTTCGGGTTGCAGGACTTGCTTACGACCTTGATCTGAATTTGTGGATGGCCAACCATGGGGCTTCACAGGATCTTGTTGTCAGGAAAAAAGATGGCAGCTGGAAAAAATTCAGTATTCCTTTTCCGCATGTTGGCAATGCAGTTTCTACCATCACTGTTGATGATCAGAATCGAAAATGGATCATCTCTCCCCAGGGGAACGGACTTTTTTGTTTTCATGATGGTGGTACCATTGATCAGACCAATGATGACAAATGGCGGTATTTCCGACAGGGCAGGGGAAACGGAAACCTGCCATCTTCCAATGTCTTGAGTGTGCAAAGCGATAGGAATGGATTTGTTTGGGTAGGCACAGACAGGGGCGTAGCCATCATTCAATGTGGCGATGATCTTTTCAGCAACACCCTTTGTGATGCCACTTTACCGGTGGTACAACAAGATAATTTTGCAGGCTTGCTGCTGGCGGAGGAAATAGTGAATGACATCAAAGTGGATGGAGCCAACCGCAAATGGGTTGCCTCAAAAAATGGGGTTTGGTTGTTGAGTGCCGATGGACAAAAAACCATTCACCGGTTCACTGTCTCCAACAGCAGTTTGCTCAGCAATGAGGTTTTTTCAATCGTGATCCATCAGCTCACAGGCGAGGTTTTCTTTTTTACCGCCAATGGCATCTGCTCTTTCAGGGGGACTGCAACAGCGCCCGCTGCTGAAAAAAAGAAACCCTTTGTTTTCCCTAACCCTGTACCCTCGGGCTTTACAGGCACCATCGCCATCAGGGATCTTCCAGACAATGCCTGGGTGCGCATCACAGAACTTGATGGGCGCTTGGTGCACCAGTCAAGGTCTTTGGGCGGGCAGGCCATTTGGAATGGAAGAAACTACAAGGGCGAAAGGGTCAACAGCGGTGTATACCTGGTCTATGTTGCAGACGAGAACAACCAGCAGCAAGTGGCAGCCAAAATATTTTTCATACAATAGCATGGCCGTCATCCACACCACAAAAGGCATTGTGATCAGAACGGTCAAGTATGGAGAAACCTCCTTGGTGGTTTCTGCATTCACTGAACTGTTTGGATTGCAGCAGTACATGGTGAATGGGGTGAGGACTTCCAAAAAATCCAATGGTATCTCCGCGGCCCAACTTCAAGTGGGAAACATATTGGAGATGGTTGTTTATCAGAACGACAGGAATACATTGCAGCGCATCAAGGAATGCAAGCAGGCCATTCATTACAATGAATTGTTTTCAGATGTCACAAAGAATGCAGTCATGCTTTTCATGATTGAGCTCTTGCAGAAATGTTTGAAGGAGCCAGATCCCCATCCGGAACTTTTTTATTTTATTGAAGATGTGATCAAGGGATTGGACAATGGCACAATGCAGCAGACAGCCAATATCCCACTTTTTTTTGTATTGCATTTGTCGCATTTTTTTGGATTCAGGATGATGGACAATTTCAGTGACAGGGAAAATATCCTCGACCTTCACGAAGGGCAGTTCGTGGAAGAAATGCCCATTCATCAAATGGTGGTTCCCCCTCCGCAAAGTGAATACATATCACAGTTGTTAAGGGTTATGCAGCTGGAGGAATTGGAAGAAGTGAAGATGAACAGGCAGTTGAGAAATGATTTGCTGGATGCCTGTCTTCAATTTTATGGCATGCACATCAATGCATTTGGCAACATGAAGTCCTTGCCAGTCATCCGTGTTTTGATGGAACAATGATCAAATAATTTTCTTGGCCTGAAGGGTATTGTCAAGCAAAACAATACCCGGTTTTTTTCCTGGTTCAAAACTCCCCAGTACATCATCTCTTTCTAATGCCTTTGCACCATTGATGGTTGCCCATTGAAGAATGAGTTGCAAGGGAATTGATGGCATTTCTTTTCTGATGGTTCTAATTTCAGCAGCAATGCTCAATTGCCAGTTGCTGCTGTAACTGTCTGTACCCAAAATGATTTCAGCCTTGTTCTTTATCAGGATGTCAATAGGAGGCATGCGGTTTTCAATGTAGAGATTGGCGTTGGCACAGAGGCAGAAGTGAATTCCTGAAAGATGTTCCTTGGTATGCTCCAACGCAAAGACAATGTCTTCTTCTGCAGTGAATGTATTGTGTACCAGGATCAACCTTTGCTGCTTGTTGAAATGTGGCAAACAAGATCTTAGAGAAGATTTTCCTGTTACAGGAAATGGAGATTCAGCCAATCCGAGTTGGTTGAAAAATTGGATAAAATCGCCTGTTCCTTTTTTATACAATTCATCCTCTGCAGGATTTTCCTGGTTGTGCATGGAAACGATGGCATGCCCAGTGCGGTTGTTGATTCCTTCGAAGGTTTTTTTGCTGATGCTGTAGGGGGCATGTGGCACAAGAGAAGATTTGAAAGTTGAATCTTCCATGTTGATGGCTGCAGTAGTGAATGTATTCAAGATACCCTCAAAGTGCAATAAATTGGCCTCAGCTTTTTCATCCCTCATGCCCAACACTTCAATAAAATTATTCCACTTGATCTTGCTTTGGCGTTTCGTTTCAAGGGTGATACTTGTATTGCAGATGTCTCCAACAGCAACAATACCTTCCCGCTCCATTTCTTTTTCTGCTTTTTCGATGCTCTCCAGAATCAGTTCATGATCATGGTCGCGTTTGCTCACTACCTCCAATAAAAATGGAATCAGTCCGGTATGGGGTGGGATTGTATTTTTCAGGTGGCTGAGCTCCAAGTGACAATGGGCATTGATGAACCCCGGACAAATGATGCCCTTGTATCTTTCAATTTCTTCGCCGGCATCCATTTCAGCCAGGATCTCGATGACCTTTCCGTCTTCATCCATGATGAGCACGTGTCCAGGATCAAGGAATTCAAATCCGGTAAAGATCTTATCAGCCTGAAACTTGCGGTAATTCATCTGTTGAAAAGAATTAACTTTGCGCACGAATTTAAAGATTAAATACCGGATGGAGTCCGCTTAAACATATGCTGGATAAATTAGAAGCCATAAAAGCCAAGTTTGATGATATCGGTGTTGCCCTCACCAATCCGGAAATTGTAGGCAACAACAAAAGATTCAGCCAGCTTTCCAAGGAATACAGAAGCTTGGAGAAAGTGGTGAATGCCTATGCCCAATACAAGCGGCTTTTGTCTGATGTTGAATTCAACCGGGAGGCATTGATGGGGGATGATGAGGAATTGAGGGAATTGGCCAAGATGGAGACTGCAGAGCTGGAGGTACAGAAAGAGACACTCGAAAAGCAGATCAGGAACATGTTGATTCCAAAAGATCCGCAGGATGATAAAAATGCTATTCTTGAGATCCGTGCAGGAACAGGTGGTGATGAGGCTTCCCTTTTTGCTGGTGACCTGTTGCGCATGTACATGCGGTATTGTGAAGGCAAGGGTTGGAAAGTGGCGCTGCTCAATGAGAACGAGGGAACCATGGGTGGCTACAAGGAAGTGCAGTTGGAAGTAACAGGTGATGAGGTCTATGGAACTATGAAATTTGAAAGTGGGGTACACCGTGTACAACGGGTACCTGATACAGAAGCCAGTGGCAGGGTGCATACCAGTGCGGCCACAGTTGCCGTGATGCCCGAAGCGGAAGAGGTGGATGTAGAGATCCGTGATGCGGATGTGAAAATGGAAACCTCCCGAAGTGGTGGTGCAGGTGGACAGAATGTAAACAAAGTAGAAACCAAGGTGATGCTGACGCATATTCCAACTGGAACTGTTGTCATTTGCCAGACCGAACGTACACAGCTCGGAAACAGAGAAAAAGCCATGCAGATGATGCGCACAAGGCTGTATGAAGAGCAGGTCAGAAAACAGGAAGACGAAATCTCAAGACACAGGAAGAGTTTGGTCAGTTCAGGTGACCGCTCAGCCAAAATCAGGACCTATAATTTCCCCCAGGGTCGCGTAACCGATCACCGCATCGGGATGACCCTTTATAATCTTCAAGATGTTCTCAACGGCAATATTGGAGAACTGATTGATGCACTCCAGTTCGCAGAAAACGCCAGTAAGCTCTCTCAGTAAGCTTTTGGAGGCTTCTTTCCTGTAAAAAAATATTTTTCCGGTTTATAATCTCTTTAACAACCCTTTCGAGGGTTGTTTCGTCTATATATTGTGTCAAGAACGGAGAAAAGAGGATTTACAAATCTTTAACAAAATCGAAAGTGGAAAATCCCAACCGCTTGCATCCAATTGGTAGAAACAAGTTTTTTTTCTCATAAGCAGTTAGTTTTGGTTACGGCCCCTATTTCCATAGGGGCTTTTTTTTACCCTCCATGCCCCTGCCACCGAACCGAGGGCGTCGGCAAGTCCATCCCAGTAGGAGAAACTTCTGTTGGTAAAGTATTGCTGGTAATATTCCATGCCCATGCCATATGTTGAGGACAGGATGATGATCATCCATATGGTCTGGTTGGGATGCTTTGTTGCTGGGCTGAGAAAATAGGTTACCCACAAGTATGCCAATATCCCAAACAATGCAAAATGAATCAGTTTGTCTATACCATATATCTTCAACAAACTTAACTCTGCTGCTCCGCTGGTATCCATGCTGAGCAAATAAAAAACGAGGCCTGTCCAGATAAGTCCAGGCCCAACATTTTCTTTTAAAAGTTTCATTTGATTAGGCTCCGATCAGGGCCTTGTATGCATGTACATCTAATAGACCGGAAAGCTGGGATGCATCACTGACAGTCATCTTGATCATCCAGCCATCACCATATGGGTCTTGGTTGACCAGCTCAGGTTGGCTGTCCAGCAGGGAATTTTTTTCAGTGATGGTTCCAGATACTGGCAGGAAGAGGTCACTGACGGTTTTGACAGCCTCAACTGTTCCAAATACTGCATCTGCACTCAATTCCTTACCAACGGTTTCAATGTCGACGTAGATGATATCACCAAGTTCGCCCTGGGCAAATTCTGTGATACCAATGGTTGCAACATTTCCATTGATGGAGATCCACTCGTGCTCTTTGGTATAATGCAATTGTTCTGGAAAGTTCATGGTCTGTTATTTTATGCAAGTTTACAATATTTTGTATCGACGAAGAAAAAACTTTCCGCAGTTCATTGGATTCTTCTGACCAACTTCATTTCCCGGATGCGAATATCCGTAAGGGGTTTGTCGCCACCCTGTCTTCCACTGGTTTTGGTGTTGGCAATTTTGTCCAGCACATCATACCCGCTGACCAGCTCTCCAAAAATGGTATAGCTCTGGTCCAAGTGTGGTGCGCCACCCTCTTTTTTGTAACTTATCCTGTGTGCCTCGGGAAGTTTTCTTCCTTTCAGGCGATGTGTTTCAACTGAGTCCAGTGAAACATCATTGAATACCTTTCCCTGGACAATGTAAAATTGGGTGCCACTGCTGTTTCTTTGAGGATTCACATCATCTCCCATCCTCGCAGCTGCCAGTACCCCTCTTCTGTGGTACAGCTCAGGCCTGATTTCTGCCGGCAAAGTATATTGTTTTATCAGTTTTGATGTATCGGCATTGGGTTTTGTTTTTTCATCTCCTGCCTGGATCATGAACCGGCTGATCACCCTGTGGAATCCAATCCCTTTATAATAACCCGATTTCACCAGCCGGATGAAATTGTCTCTGTGTATTGGCGTTGAATCATTCAGTCTCAGCACCATGTTTCCGGAATCTGTCCTGACCAGGATGTCTTTTCTCAGGTCAGTTTTTCTGATTTTCCCCTTTGGCTGAGCCATTGAGGTAGCCATTGCCAAAAACAGGAAGGGAAAAAGCATCAGAAGAGAAAACTTCCTTGTCATCAAAAATCGTTTTGGGAAAAATAGAACAATACATGGTCCTTCATGAAGTTTTCCTGTTGCATGAAATCCATTTGTGGCAATTCCTTGATCTGCTTGAAATGGGGCCATGAGTCTTCATCCCAGCCTTCCAGTTCGTAGAACCCACCCGGAATCAGGATGGTGCAAACAGCCACATGCATGAGGTCCTGCTTCTGTTCCTTGGTAAAGCTATGGCCCACCCCGCCCACTTCCTGGACACCAATCAGGAAAAGGATGGATTCCATATCAGGTTTTTTGCCAAATCGCGCTACCAATTTTTCTTCCAGTTTCCACCACCTGGCTTGCAAGTCATCAGAGATCATCATGGGGCAAAATTAGTGCATCTGAGGCGATTGCTTATCTTTGCAAAAAATTGGCAGGATGCTTCAGTTAGGGTTCATACGCAGCAACAGGGAAAAAGTGCTGGAAGGTTTGAAAAAAAAGAACTTCCAGGACCTTGAATTGATTGACAGGATCATTGAATCAGACGACCTGCGAAAAAAACTTCAGTTCCAGTCGGATGAATTGCTTGCCAAACGCAATGCGGCTTCCAAAGCGATAGGCTCGTTGATTGCTGAAGGCAAGAGGGATGAGGCTGAGGCCAAGAAGGCGGAGGTTACTGCCATCAAGGAAACAATTGATATCTATGCTGGTCAGTTGGCAGAAGCTGAGGCAGTTGTTGACGGGATGCTCCTCCGTGTTCCCAACCTGCCCAATGAAAGGGTACCTGCAGGAAAATCTGCCGAAGACAATACGGTAGTCCGCCAGCATGGTGAAATCCCCAAACTACATGATGGCGCTGTCCCTCACTGGGACCTGATTACGAAATATGACCTGGTCGACTTTCAGACTGGCGTAAAGATTACCGGAAGTGGTTTTGCACTCTACAAAGGCAAAGGGGCCAAACTGCAGCGGGCCCTGATCCAGTATTTTCTGGATTACAATATCGCCGCGGGATATACAGAGTACATGCCTCCCCATGTAGTGAATTCAGCTTCAGCCTATGGAACAGGCCAGCTTCCAGACAAGGAAGGGCAGATGTACCACATGGCCATTGACGACCTCTACTTGATTCCAACCGCGGAAGTGCCAGTCACCAATATTTACAGGGATGAGATCATTCCTGCATCAGCACTGCCTGTAAAAATGACGGCCTATACACCCTGCTTCAGAAGAGAGGCAGGCAGCTTTGGAAAAGATGTGCGCGGGCTCAACCGGGTGCATCAGTTTGACAAGGTTGAAGTGGTAAACATGACGGAAGCATCTGCCAGCTACACTGTGCTCGAGGAGATGGTTCTGCATGTTGAAAAGCTGATACAATCACTTGGGCTTCCCTATAGGATTCTCTTGCTTTGCGGCGGAGACATGGGATTTGCTTCTGCCATGACCTATGATTTTGAGGTCTACAGCGCAGCACAGGAACGTTGGTTGGAAGTCAGTTCGGTGTCCAATTTTGAATGTTTTCAATCCAACAGGATGAAAATCCGGACCAAGGATGAAAATGGCAAAACCCAACTGGTGCATACCCTGAATGGCAGTTCATTGGCCTTGCCGAGGATTCTGGCCAGTTTGTTGGAGAATCACCAGACACCGGAAGGCATCCTCATTCCAGAGGTGCTTCGCCCATATTTTGGGGCCGACATCATTGCTTAAAACTTTCTGGGTATTTAATTTGACGCAGCTATCCTTTGGTGATAGGCCTCAATCCTTTTGTGCATGATGCCAAACCATACTGGAGGAATCAAAGATAGCAGCAACATGCCTGGATAGCCCGTTGGCATTTGTGGAGCATTATCGTGGTGTCTTAGCACCTGGTATTTCCTGCTTGCGAGATAATGGTGATCACTGTGTCTGGACAATTCAAAAAGCATCAGTCGTCCGAGGATATGGCTGCTGTTCCAGCTGTGTTCTGGCATGGCCCTTTCATATCCGCTTTCCGTCTTCTTTCTTTCTAATCCATAGTGCTCAATGTAATTGACTGTTTCCAGTAACAGGATACCCAGTGTGGCTGCTGCCAGAAAACAAAGCAAGGCAAGGCTTCCAAAATAAATGAAAACACCCAATGCAAGCAAGAGCTGGAGGCATTGGAATTGAATCATCTGGTTGCTGAAATGCCAGACAGGTTTTCCATTTTTTCTTTGCTCATCTGCAGCAATTTTCCATGCGGAAAGGAAACCCATTACGATCGATCGACAATAAAAAAAATAAACAGGTTCACCTTTTCTTGCACTACTGGGGTCTTCATGGGTAGATACATTTTTATGATGACCCTTGTTGTGTTCAATGTAAAAATGCATGTACAGAGAAGTGAGCAGCAGCATCTTGGCCATGTTCCTTTCGTAGAGATTTTTCCTGTGCCCCAATTCATGTCCCACGTTGATCCCAAACGTTCCACAGAGCAGGCCCATGGCAAATATCCGTCCTGCCAGTTCAAGCCCGGACAGTGTTGGATCCTTCACAGAAATCAAGAAATAATACAATGCAACAAATTGGAGTGGCACCATGATATAGAGCCAAAAGTCATAGAGCCTGTCATTTTTTGCCACCTGCTCTTCCGCCTCACTAAGGTTTCCGGATGCAGCAGGAAATACCAGTTCAAATAGCGGGATGAACATGAAGGCGTAAAGCAAAGGAAGCGCAATGGTCCATCCTGTATGCATGAATGCATAGAAGGAAAGAACATACATGCTGAGGGGAGCCGCAAATTTCAATGACCTGATGTGCATGATGGCTTGGTTAATGGGAGTTTGCTGGATCTTCTGGTTTTACTGCTATCCTGTAAAGAATCAAGGCCATGGCAAAGAAAACAAGTGTGCCCAGCAGGAAATATCCCTGTTCTCCAATGGAATGTGTTATGGCTTCTTCGAAGTTTATTTTGCTCAAGGCTTTTGCAATTGTTTCATTGGCGGAGAGAAAGGCTACAATCACACCTGCAATGGCACCGCCAGCAACAAGTCCTGTCGCAAAAAGATTCCCTTTTCTGAGGTCTTCCTCTTCTTCACTGGCCATCTCTTTCTTTTTCTTTCCGTCAACAATACCTCTTATGGCACCACCAATGAAAATGGGCAAGGTAGTAGAAAGGGGAAGGTAGATGCCAATGGCAAAGCTCAAAGCCTTGATGCCACAGAGTTCCATGACAATAGCGATGGCAACGCCAACAAGCACAAACTGCCAATCCAAGTTAAAAGAAAGTATTCCCTTGATCAATGTTGCCATCAGGGTTGCCTGAGGTGCGGCATATTGATCAGTTCCAATTGCGTGATGGATGCCTGAAGCCAGCATATCCTGTGTAGGCGTATCCAGTATTTTGATGGTGAATCCGATGGCAATCGAAGAAACAATCGCGCCGATAAAAAGCGCAATCTGCTGTGCCCTTGGTGTGGCACCCAGCATGTATCCTGTCTTGAGGTCCTGTGATGTTGCACCAGCATTTGCAGCGGCTATACAAATCATTCCACCTACCACCAGGGCCATGGGTTCATAAAGTTTTCCTGTCCATCCTACCGCGATAAAAACCAGACAGGTTCCCATGATGGTAGCAATGGTCATGCCAGAGATGGGGTTGTTGGAAGATCCAATCAATCCCACAATCCGGGAGGAAACGGTCACAAAGAAAGCACCAAACAATACCACCAGGATGCCAATCAGCAATTTGCTGAGCAGGCCATTCCCAGGCACCTGTGGCATGATGGTCATGAGCAAAATCAGGCCCAGGCTTCCCCACAAAACAATTTTCACGGACAGGTCTTTTTCAGTCCGGGCGATCTTTTGCAAGGCATCGTTGCCAGAACGAACAGATCCAAGGCTGCCTTTGAAAGAGGAGATGATGGTGGGGATGGTTTTGATCAAGGTGATGAAACCACCAGCAGCCACTGCGCCGGCGCCAATCTGCCTGACAAATGCCCTGTAGATCGCCACTGCATAATCATTGAATTGATGCGTTGCAGGGTTCCATCCACCAGGGCCGCCTGCTGTGTTGATGTCTTGCAGGTAGCCGAGTTTGATGAGTTGATTGGCAATCACATCCCCTGGCACAACTGTTGCCAGCAGCGGATTGAATACGAACCAAGTCAATACACTTCCTGCAACCAATACTCCTGCTATTTTGGGGCCGATGATGTAGCCCACACCCAAATATTCAGGCGTGATTTCTCCACTGATTTTTGCAGATGGTAAATATTTGTTGGCCTGTGATGTAATGTAGGAAGGGGTTTCCGCCACAACATGCAATATTTTTTGGAGGAAAGCATAGGCAGTTGCAATGCCCAAACCAGCAAATGCGGTCTTTGCAAAATTGCCTCCTTTTTCACCGGCTTTCAATACGGAAGCGCAAGCCGTCCCTTCAGGATAGGGAAGGGTTTCATGTTCTTTCACAATCAATGCACTCCGCAAAGGAATCATCATCAGTGTTCCCAACATTCCACCAAAAATGGCGAGTACAAGGATGGTGATGTAGTTGAAATAATCGGCACTGCTAGTCTCGCTCAGAAACAGAAATCCAGGTAGGGTGAATACCACGCCGGCTGCAATGCTTTCCCCAGCTGAACCCGTTGTTTGGATGATGTTGTTCTCAAGGATGGTTGTTTTGAGGAACAGTTTGCTCAGTGCAATCGACATTACTGCAATGGGAATGGAAGCCGATACTGTAAGCCCAGCCTTCAATGCAAGGTATACGGTTGCCGCTCCAAAGATGATGCCAAAGCATGCTCCAGTGATGACAGCCTTCAGCGTGAATTCTTTCATCACGGTTTCAGGGGCAATGAACGGCATGAATTTCTTTTCAGACATGAATTCAGTTTTTGGTTAAAGGCAAAATCAGGCATTCATCATTTTCTGCAACCATTTGGTCAGCAAAAACAAGATCAGCGAAGCAAGGCCAGACAGTACTACAAAGAGCATGAAGAAATCATACATGCTGTGCATCTCATAGCCAAGAAATGAAGTGGTTTTGTTTTCAGGATACAATGCACTGAGTTGACCTGCCAGTTTGTTGGCAAAGGCGTTGGCCAGAAACCAGACTGCCATCAACAGGGAAGCCAGCTTCATCGGGGCAAGCTTGTTCACCAGTGAGAGCCCGATCGGCGACAAGCAGAGTTCTCCCCAGGTATGCAGCATGTATAGACCGGCCAGCCAGATCATTGTCACTTTTGTGCCTGGCTCAATATTGTTGACACCGATGTTGATCCACAAATATCCCAATGCAAGCAGCAACAGACCCCATGCCATCTTGGTGGGTGAGGAGGGCTCATGCTTGCCAAGCTTGATCCAGAGCCAGGCAAATACAGGTGCAAAAATCACAACGTAAGCGGAGTTCAAAGACTGAAAAAAGCTGGCAGGCACTTCTTCAAAAAGAATCGATGAATTGAAGCTGGACAGGAATGAATAATCCATATAAAATATTCCTGCCGTCATCAGCAAAAGCAGGAAATAAACTACGTTTCGGAGCAGTACATCATTTTCGGAGAGGTTGTTTTTTGCACGATGGTAGAGACGGAAAATGAAGAACAACAGTGCGGCTGAAGCGGCATAGATGGTCCAAACAGGAATGGACCAACCCAAGCTTCTGTCTGTTTGTTCATCTGCAAAAAAAGTGAGTGAGGCACCAGCCTGCTCAAATGCGCTCCAGAAGAAAACCACGAAAAAGGAAACGATGAAAATCACGCCCACTTTTTTCTTGTCGACAATGCTGAGGCTCTTGTCACTGAAGATCACAAACAGGATCAGCAACAACGATCCAATCAACAGGTAAAAAAGGAAGCTGAAAATCCTGGCATCAATGTAGAGCAAGGCAATCATCAGGGAGGAGAAAAGCCCCAATCCAATGGTGATCACAACAGGGTTCAAGAATTTGCTTTGCACACCTTCTGGGGCATTGCCAATTTGGTTGCCCTCTGGGTTTACCAGGTATTTGTCTTGAAAAGTTTTTTGGACAAGCACGCTCAGCAACATGCCGATACCGGCAATCAAAAATGCCCATTTGAAATCAGCAGGGTTGCCTGTGTCTCCGAATGCTCCACACAGAAAGGGCCCCAAAGCACCTCCAACATTGATGCCCATGTAGAAAATGGTATAGGCTGGATCGATTCTTCGATCACCCGGCGTATAGAGTTGGCCAACAAGAGAAGAAATATTGGGCTTGAAAAAACCGTTGCCGGCAATCATGAAGCCCAATCCACTGAAAAACAGGAAGGTGGACAGGGCCGAATTGGTGTCATATACTGAGGCACAGAAAAACAAGATGAACTCGCCCAATGCCATGGTCAGTCCTCCGGCAATGATAGACCTTTTATTCCCCCAATAGCGATCAGCCATGAAGCCTCCAATCAAGGGCGTCAGGTAAATGAGGCTGGTATAGCTTCCATACAATTGGGATGCAATGGTTTTGTCAAGCAACAAGGCCTTGGTCATGAAAAGTACCAGGATGGCCCTCATGCCATAGTAGTTGAATCGCTCCCACATTTCAGTGGAGAAAAGAATATAAAGCCCTTTAGGGTGTGATGTGTTTTGGTTGGTTGACATGAGTCTTTATTTGTTGATTTGCCTAAAATAAGCAATTTGTATCTTCGCCACGCTTTTCGGTAAACAATAAAAATAAACCATGAATATATTGCTCTTGGGTTCTGGCGGAAGGGAACATGCCCTTGCTTGGAAGATCAAACAAAGCCTGCATTGCAGCCAACTCTTTATTGCCCCCGGAAACCCGGGGACGGCAGGATTTGGTGAGAATGTGGCGATGGCTACTGGCGATTTTGAAGCGATTGCCGCTTTCTGTAAGCAGCAGCATATTGGCATGGTAGTTGTTGGTCCAGAAGATCCACTGGTGAATGGGATTTATGATTATCTCAAGGCAGATCCTGCCTTATCCGGCCTCATTGTGGTTGGGCCCTCAGCTGCAGCGGCAAGGCTTGAAGGAAGCAAGGCTTTTGCCAAGTCATTCATGGATCGCCAGGGTATACCCACGGCTGCTTACAGGGAATTCACAAAAGAGAATTACGAAGAAGGTATAGCCTACCTCAGGTCCCATCCTTTGCCTATCGTTTTGAAGGCGGATGGATTGGCAGCCGGAAAAGGGGTTGTCATCGCCCAGACACATGAGGAGGCCTTGTCCAATTTTGAAGAAATGATTGTTTCAGCCCGCTTTGGGACCGCCAGTGAGCGGGTGGTAGTGGAACAGTTCCTTGCCGGTGTTGAAATGAGTGTTTTTGCCCTGACCAACGGCAGCCAGTATGTATTGCTGCCCGAAGCAAAAGATTACAAGCGGATAGGGGAAGGAGACACAGGTCCCAATACTGGCGGGATGGGAGCGGTCAGTCCGGTGCCATTTGCAGAGGGGGTTTTCATGGATAAAGTGATTGAAAGGGTTGTCAGGCCTACAATCGCGGGCCTCGAGAAAGAGGGGCTGGTTTACCATGGGTTTGTGTTTTTTGGCCTGATCAACGTTGATGGGGATCCTTATGTGATTGAATACAATTGCAGGATGGGGGATCCAGAAACAGAAGTGGTCATGCCAAGGCTAAGGTCTGATGTCGTGGAACTTTTTAGGGCAATGGATGAAGGCAAGCTGGATGAGGTTGAAGTGGAGATTGACCCAAGGGCCTCTTCCACCGTGGTTTTGGTGAGTGGGGGCTATCCAGGAGATTTCGAAAAAGGCAAGCAAATCAAGGGTCTTGACTCCTCATTTTCAGCTGATACAATCGTCTTTTATGCAGGAATAAAAGGGGCTGAGGGCGATTTGCTGACAAATGGTGGAAGGGTAGCTGCTGTCACCTCCTATGGCAAGGACATCAACGAAGCGGTTGAAAAATCACTGGATGCCATCAAGTCCATTGGGTATGAAGGAATGGATTTCCGGAAAGACATCGGTTACGAATTTCGGAGCTGATTTTTCATACAACATGGATTACACTGAAATATATTTTCAGCAAAATTCATGATTGTTTATTGGGTTATTTATTTGAACTTTGTAAAGCGCTTAAAATACAGCAAGAATGGGACTTTTTACATGGTTTACACAGGATATTGCCATTGACCTTGGCACAGCCAATACACTGATCATACACAACGATGAAATTGTCGTGAATGAACCTTCGATTGTAGCCCTTGACAGGAACAATCCCAAGCAATTGCTTGCAGTGGGCAAAAAGGCATTGTTGATGCATGAAAAGACCCATGAAAGCATTCGGACAGTAAGGCCCCTCAGGGATGGCGTAATCGCAGATTTTAATGCTGCCGAATTGATGATCCGCGAGATGATCAAATTGATCTATCCCAAGAAGCCACTTTTCCCACCAAGTTGGAAAATGATGATTTGTATCCCATCCAGCATTACAGAGGTGGAGAAAAGGGCCGTTCGCGATAGTGCTGAGCAGGCTGGAGCAAAAGAGGTATACCTCATTCACGAACCGATGGCAGCAGCCCTGGGTATAGGAATTGATGTCACAGAGCCCATTGGCAACATGATCATTGACATTGGTGGAGGAACCACAGGTATCACCGTTATCGCACTTGCTGGTATTGTTTGCGATCAATCCATTAGGATTGCCGGCGATGAGTTTACTGCAGACATCATGGAAGCACTGAGGAGATACCACAGTTTGCTGATTGGAGAAAGAACCGCCGAGCAGATCAAAATCAATATTGGTGCAGCCATGAAAGATCTTGATTCACCTCCTGATGATATACCGGTAAATGGAAGAGATTTGGTTACGGGCATACCCAAGCAGATCATGGTGAGTTACCAGGAAATTGCAGAGGCACTCGACAAATCCATTTTCAAGATCGAAGAGGCTATCCTCAAGGCCTTGGAAACAACACCCCCTGAGTTGGCTTCTGACATCTACAAGCGGGGCTTGTACTTGACAGGTGGAGGTGCCTTGTTAAGGGGCTTGGACAAACGCCTCTCTCAAAAGATCAAGCTCCCTGTTCATATTGCCGAAGATCCACTGAAAAGCGTCGTGCGGGGAACCGGACTGGCTCTGAAGAATTACCATAACTTTCCTTTCATCATGCGTTAAGGATTGGAATAAAAAACCCTTAGGAGCAAGTTCTCCATGCGTAACGTCTTTTTATTTCTCAAGCGCTATTCCGTCTTCATATTCTTCCTTGTCATGCAAGGATTGGCCCTTTCAATGCTGTTCAGTTACAACAGGTTCCACCAGACTGCCTATGGCATGTTTTCCAATGAAGTTGCTGGAAATTTGAACAATCGGGTAAATAAGGTTGAGTCCTTCTTCACGCTGAGTGAACAAAATCAGGCGCTGCGCAATCAAAATGCAACCTTGCTTTCCTACCTCCCTTCAGGATCCCTTATTCCAGACTCCTCTTTCCAGCTTGTTACTGATACTGTTGCAGTTGATTCGTTGAAATCATATCGCCAGTATCAATACTTTGATGCCAAAATCATTTCTAATTCAGTATTCCTTCAGCAGAATTATATTGTTTTGCACAGGGGATCAGCCCAGGGTATAGTGCCCAACATGGCAGTTGTTGGAACAGATGGTTTGATAGGAACCGTCATCAGTGTAAGCGAGAACATGTCCATCGTCATGAGCCTGCTTCACCGCCAATCAAAAGTAATTGCGGTATTGAAGAAAGGCAGCGGGTTGGGAGAAGTTAGCTGGGATGGTAAGGATCCTCGCTATCTGGTACTTTCCAAGATTCCCAAAACAATTGTGGTAAAAAAAGGGGACATGGTGGTCAGCAGTCCTTACTCAGATAAATTCCCTCCCGGACTTCCCATTGGTTATGTTGAGAAGATCGATCAGGATCAGGAAACCAATACCTATAAATTGAAAATCAAGACAGCAGTTGATTTTTATGCTGTTCAACATGCATACATTGTTAAAAATCTTCTGCAGGAAGAAATGGATCAATTGAAAAGCACAGTCATCAAGGAATGAGTCTACTCTTCAAAAATATCATCAGGTTCATGTTGATCATGTTCATCCAAATTTTTGTGTTGAACAAGATCCCGCCATTGCATCAGTTCATAGTACCGTATTTCTATTTTGTATTCATCCTCTGGCTGCCATTCAAGATGGGAAGAACAGCCTTGCTTTTCGTCAGCTTTGCAGTGGGAATGGTGGCAGATATGTTTTCTAAAACACCCGGCTTGCATGCTGCCGCTTGTGTATTGATTGGATACACCAGGCCATTTCTCATCAATCTTTTGCTTCCCAAAGAAGCCACTGATTGGGGCAATGAGGAGCCCACAAAGAAAACCATGGGCCCGGTGCCTTATGCTACCTATATCATCTTCCTTACCCTCTTGCATCATTTTTATCTTATCCTCCTGGAATGGATGCAGTTTGGTAGTTTCCTTTATTTTATCGGAAAGCTTGTCGGCACTTCTTTGGTAAGTCTCCTGCTCATCCTGATCACAGATCTTTTTCTCAACAGAAAATCTAAACTTCGCTAAACCTGCAAACCGCTAATTTTGCTGTTAATTCCAATTAACTTATGCCAGCATTCAACCAGTCAAGACAAAATGTTATCAAGCTAATTTTTCTGGTTGCTTTCATCATCCTTGCCATCCGTTTGCTATTTCTCCAGCTGGCCTCAACCAAATATGATCTGTTGGCATTGGACAATGCAGTGAGTAAAAAAATTGTTTACCCTGATCGTGGAATTATTTTTGATAGAAAGGGGCGATCGATTCTTGAAAATACACAGACCTATGACCTGATGGTGATGCCAACCCAATTGAAGGGGCTGGACACAATAGGAATTTGTAAGATCCTCAACATCGATATTGAAACGTTTCGGGAGCGCATCATTGGGGCCATCATCAAAAACGGGCGTTATCGCCCATCCATTTTTGAATCATCTCTTTCTGTAGAAGCCTTCGTTCAATTGCAGGAAAATATTTTTCGTTTTGAACCAGGATTCTTTCTACAAGAAAGACCCATTAGGTCTTACCCCTTCAAGGCGGCGGCACATATTCTTGGGTATGTAGGTGAAGTAGATTCCAGCATCCTGAAGAAGACCAATTACTATTATCAAATGGGCGACTACATGGGCCTCAGTGGTCTGGAACGTTTTTATGAGCCCATTTTGATGGGGCAAAGGGGTGTGAGGTACCAGATCAAGGACAACAAAAACAGGATAGTAGGATCTTATGAAAATGGATTGTATGATTCCGTTGCCATCGCTGGCCGAAATTTGCGCACATCGATCGATATTGATGTTCAGGTAATGGCAGAGCGTATGCTGAAAAACAAATTGGGCGCCATTGTAGCCATTGATCCAAGATCGGGTGGCATCATTGCCATGGCAAGTGGCCCAACCTATGACCCCAATCTTTTGACAGGAAATCAGCGCAAGAATAATTTTTCCTGGATGCTCAGGGATACGGCAAGGCCACTCTTCAACAGGGCCATCAAGGGGCAATACCCTCCAGGTTCAACCGTCAAGCCTGCAGGGGCATTGATTGCATTGGATGAAAGGGTCATAACCCCAGAATTTGGTCTTGGTTGCAGTGGCGCATATCATGGCTGCAGGAGGCCCATTGGGTGTACACACAAAACAGCTGGTCATGCAGGCAACCTGAGGGTGGCATTGGCCAATTCATGCAACAGTTATTTCTCACATTTGTATAGATTGGCCGTGGATAACCCCCGGCTGGGAGGAACCGTAAACGGATACCTCAAGTGGAAGCAATACATGAATTCATTTGGATTGGGTGTGAGGCTGGGAGTAGACCTGCCAAGTGAGGACAAGGGCCTGATTGTTGATACCAGTTTTTACAACAGATTATACAACAGATCCTGGAGTTCATGTACCAATGTGTTTCTGGGAATTGGTCAAGGGGAAATGCAGGCTACACCTTTGCAAATGGCCAACATGATGTGCATCATTGCCAACAAAGGATTTTATTATACACCTCATTTTGTGCAGTCCATCGATGGGCAACTGGAGTCTGACACGGTATTGAACAGGTACAAGCAAAAGCATCAGGTTACCAGTATTTCAAATGAAACTTTTGAAATTGTTCAGTTGGGCATGCAGGATGTTGTAGAGCAGGGTACTGGTGGTGTTGCCAGAATTGAAGGCATTGCTGTTGCTGCAAAAACAGGTACCGCAGAGAACTATGGCATGATTTATGGCAAGCGGGAGAAGCTGAAAGACCACTCTTGGTTTGTCTGTTTTGCCCCCAGGGAAAATCCTACCATCGCAGTTGCAGTGATCGTTGAAAACGCTGGATTTGGTGCAACCTGGGCAGGACCTATGGCTGCTCTAGTGATGGAGAAATACCTGCGTGACACACTTTCTGCTGCAAGGTGGAAGGAAGTGGAAAGAATTGAGAACACGGAAATCATCCTCCCCATTGTCAAGACAAAGCGAAATCGGTTGGATTCCCTTCGCAAACAAAAAATGCGAAAGCTGCTGTTGAAGGCAACTGCTAAGTATCCAGTAAAGAACAACCCGGGCAAAAAAACTGCGGTCGTCCATTACCATCTTTCAGCCATCAAACCAGACAATGAAGAACAATTCATTTGAGATATCAAAAGGGATAGACTGGGTTCTTGTGGGAATCTACCTGGTACTGGTTGTTACAGGTATCGCCAGTATTTTTGCCACCACTTACAGGGATGAGGGCATGATCAGTGGATTTCTCTCTTTCAAGACAGATTATAGCCGACAGCTGCTTTATTTCCTTATTTCTGCTGTCTTGGCTGTTTTTATTTTGCTGACAGACAGTAAATTTTTCACTGCTACATCCAATATTTTTTATGTGCTTGGATTGATCCTTTTGATCCTGGTTTTCCCTTTTCATACAGATGTAAAAGGAACAAAATCAATCATCCGGTTTTCAGGATTTCAATTACAACCAGCTGAGCTCTGCAAAGTATTTGTGAACCTTGCCCTGGCAAAATACCTGTCATCCTTGGATCTAAATTTCAAGAAGTTGCGTTCTCAAATGATCGCTGCATCTTTGGTATTGGTTCCAGCCATCCTTACCATTCTTCAAAGCGAGACTGGATTGGCCTTGGTCTATTTCTCTTTTTTTCTGGTCATGTACCGTGAGGGGCTTCCTTCTGCCATCTTGGTGATTGGTTTCTCTGTTGCAGTGCTTGTTGTGATGACGCTTTTGATTGACCAGAACCTCTTGGCCATCATCCTTTCTCTTGCCGCCATTGGGTTCATTTATGCCGAAAAAAGACAGATCAAGAGGGATCGATCCGTCTTGGTATTGGTGATAACGATTTGGGTATTTGCCGTTGGTATTCAACGGTTTGCAGTACCTTATTTTTTCAACAATGTCTTGAAGCCCTACCAGGTACAGCGCATCTATGCCACGGTAGGAAAGGATTTTCAGGTGGATACTGGGTCCATGAGTGAAGAGGATATCAAGAAAATGGAAGACAAGAAAAAAGCAGGAAACTATAATGTGAAGCAGAGCAAGATTGCCATAGGATCAGGAGGTTTTTGGGGCAAGGGCTTGATGAAAGGTACCCAAACGCGGTACGATTTTGTTCCTGAGCAGAGGACTGATTTCATTTTCTGTACCATCGGTGAAGGATTTGGATTTGCCGGAAGCATTGTCTTGCTGGGCCTTTATCTTTTCATGTTGTTCAGGATAATCGGCATGGCAGAACGGCAAAGAAGTGCTTTCAGCCGGACCTATGCTTATGGTGTTGCTTCAGTATTCTTTTTTCATGTGTTCATCAACATTGGCATGACCATCGGGATTATTCCTGTCATTGGAATTACCCTTCCCTTCATGAGTTATGGTGGAACTTCCCTGATCACTTTTTCCGTCCTCTTGTTTATCCTTATACGCCTTGACGCTGACCGTCAAATGGTAATCCGTTAACATACTACATGAAAATCATACCCCTTTCTGAAGGCTCTTTTACAATCGACCATACCAAAATATTTCTGCCATTTGATACTGCGAAAGATGATCTTCAACAGCGGGCAAGGGGAAGTTTATTGGTTGAAATACAGCCATTTTTAGTGGAGACAAAAAATGATTTGATTCTACTTGATTCCGGTTTGGGATTTTCTGAAAATGGAGTGCTCCAATTGTACAACAATCTTGCCCTTCATGGCTATTCCCCCGGCGACATCACCATGGTGCTGATGAGCCATTTGCACCGGGACCATGCCGGCGGGATTTCCATTGTGGATCCCTATAGCGGTGTTGCTCATTTGAGTTTCCCCCACGCGCAGTATTATATCAACGAAAAAGAACTTGATTATGCCCTGCATGCAGGCAATGCCTCTTATCAAGCAGAAAGGCTATCCATTTTGGAAGGCAATGAGAAAGTGCACCTTGTTGGAGACCATGGTATGATCGCAGGCCATATCCGGCATGAACTTTCTGGAGGCCATTCCCCTTTTCACCAGGTTTTTTGGATCAGGGAGGATAACGAGGTTGTTTTCTTTGGTGGAGACGAAGCTCCACAGCTGCAACAGATGAAAACAAAGTTCGTTGCCAAGTATGATCATGACGGGAAAAAGGCCATGGAATTAAGGCAAAAATGGTGGGAAATTTCAGTTGAAGAACATTGGAAATTTCTTTTTTACCATGATATTAAAACACCCGTCTACCAAGCGTTAGAAGAGAAAAATCAGTAATTTCACTTATATACATTACGTGTTACTAGGTATTTTTTGGCCTTATCGTATAAAAAAAGAGGCCAGCTCTGAAAAGAGCCAGCCGTTGCTAACCTATGAAAAACACCGAGTTAAAATTACATTATTAAAAAATACTATCAAAACCCTTTTTTGCGGGGTTCCAGTTGTTTTTTTTCTGACAATCGCTTCTGAAACTCGCGTCTAACCAATGACTTAAATTCGTCTTCTGCCCCAAAAACCTTGTTTGCCCTTTCATGGCTCATCACTTTGGTAAAATCTTCCCTGTATTTCTTTCTGATGTCTAGCATTTTTTGTTGTTTCTCCAGATGATCGCCAACTTTTCGCTCTCCAGCCATTCCCTTCAGTTCATTCCTGTACTGGTTGAAAACAGGCCAGAATTTTTGTGCCTCATCAGGGGAAAGATTTAATTCCTTGGTGATGAAAGCCATTTCCATGGCCTGGATTTTTTTGATCTCAGCAGTCCTTGCATCACGATCAGGCTTCATGGACTGTGCCTGTGATGCAAAACCAAGGATGAGCATGGCGGTAAGGAGAAATGATGTTTTCATGACGTTAATGGCTTTTTTTTAGTTGAGTGGTTGTACATCTACCAAACCATTTTGGTCTACGTACAATGAGATGTCTTTATCAGGGATTTCTTGCAATATTTCTTTAATTGTTTCACTGCTCATGTCAACCAAAAGGTTGGATCCTGTATCGACCTGTTCATTTTCAGTTGTTTCTACAGAGGATAGGTTGTCCATTTCCTCCAGGTACATGGCAATGGCATCAGGAGAAACCTTGTGTTGAAAAGTTTGGGGTTCTTTGGACAGGCTGGCCAATGGCATCTCAGTTTCTGTTTTGGAAACAAAAAATACGGTGGCAATGATTCCCAACAGGCAGGCTGCTGCAGCATATTTTACCCATGATCTCAATGTAAACATCCCAACAACAGGAGCCTGATCTTTTGGTGTTTCAACCTTAAAATGGTTGAAATAGCCTTCAGGAGTGGTGTAGGGGTTTTCATGCTTCAAGGACTTGAGCAAAGGGGAAAGTTCAATCAAATCCTGTCCCGATGCTTCATGTTGAATGGAATCCATCAACCGGCCTGGGAAATTGTCAAAATAACCATTGGGTACTGTGAAAGGGGTGTTTTTCGGCAGTTGGGCAACGTGCTGGCTTAGGGATGTTAATTCTTCTGATATGTTGTCAATGCATGGCATATGATGGTTAGACAGTGGCGAACCCTGGGGGTTTAATGGTTGAGGATATATTCTTCAATTTTTTTAACTGCATGGTGATAACTGGCCTTTAAGGCACCAACCGAGGTGTCTAGCACTTGGCTCATTTCTTCGTATGGCATCTCATCAAAATAGCGCAAATTGAATACAATGCGTTGTTTTTCAGGTAGTTGTTGGACTGCCAACTGTAATTTCCAGATGGCCTTGTTCTCATCAAAGCCTTTTTCGCTCTGCATTTTGTTCTCCAAGCTTTCGCTGACATCATCAAAAGAGACTGAATTCCTTCTTTTTTGTTGTTCAAGATAGGTCAGGGATTCATTGACGGCAATGCGGTAGATCCAGGTGTATAATTTGGCATCTTCCCTGAAATTGTTCAGTCCATTCCAAGCCTTGATGAAAACATTTTGCATCACATCATCTGCATCCTGGTGTGTAATGACAATCCTTCTGACCTGCCAGTAGATCTTTTCCTGGTATTTTTTTACGATGGAAGTAAATGCTTTTTCCCGCTGCTGGGTATCCTTGAACAACCTGACCAATTCATTATCGTCCAGCTCGGGTAACATTGTCGTTTAAGCTTTCTTTCTTGCCATTGCTTTTTCAGCAGCAGCAACAATGAATTCTGTATCCAGGCCATATTTTTTGAGCAGTTCAGTGGGCTTTCCACTTTCTCCAAAAGTATCCTGGGTGCCAATCATTTCAATGGGAATCGGGAATGATTTTGCAGCTGTTTGGGCAATGCTGTCACCCAATCCACCCAATACATTGTGTTCTTCTGCAGTGACAGCACATCCTGTTTTTTTGATGGAGGCGATGACTGCATCAGTATCCAGTGGCTTGATGGTGTGAATGTTGATGATTTCAGCATGAATTCCTTTTTCCTTGAGGATCCTTCCCGCTTCAATGGCCTTCCAAACCAGGTGTCCGCAGGCAAAAATGCTCACGTCACTGCCTTCTGAAAATTGTTGGGCCTTGCCTACAACAAACGGCTCGTCTGCATTGGTAAAGATGGGCCAAACGGGCCTTCCAAACCGGAGATAAACAGGCCCTTCATGATCGGCAATGGCGATAGTGGCTGCTTTTGTTTGGTTGTAGTCGCAGGGTACAATCACGGTCATCCCAGGTAACATTTTCATCAGTCCGATGTCTTCAAGAATCTGGTGTGTCGCACCATCTTCTCCGAGGGTCAAGCCTGCATGCGATGCACAAATTTTGACATTCTTTCCTGAATAGGCAACTGATTGCCTGATTTGGTCATAGACCCTGCCGGTGGAAAAGTTGGCAAACGTTGTTGTAAAAGGTATTTTTCCTCCGATGGTCAATCCTGCAGCAATACCAATCATGTTGGCCTCTGCAATGCCGCATTGTATAAAACGTTCAGGAAAGGATTTGATGAAAGCATTCAGCTTCATTGAACCAGCCAGATCAGCAGTAAGGGCAACAACATTGGGATTGGATTTTCCCAATTCGAATATTCCATCTCCAAAACCGCTCCTTGTGTCCTTCTGTCCTGTTACTTGAATGGCATCCAACATGATAATTAAACTTTGCTGCAAAATAACACTAAATCGGGCGTTATTTGGGCTGCAAAAGGTTAATTTTTTGGGGCTAGTTCAAGCGGTGCGACCTTAGGTCCAGATGTGTGGGTTGATTTTGGATGTATTGCTCCCATTTCCACGCACTGGTCATGATGTCATTTACAGTATACTTTGGCCACCATCCAAGTTCATTTTTAGCTTTGTCGTTGTTGGCATAGATGGCGATGACATCTCCTGGTCTTCTGTTGCCGATGGAATAATTCAATTTCACGCCAGTGCTTTCTTCAAACGCTTTAATGGATTCAAGCACGGTAATTCCATCCCCTGAACCGAGGTTAAACACTTCGCAGTTGTTCACGTTCTTGTTTTTCATGAGAAATTCTAGAGCCAACGTGTGGGCATGGGCCAGATCGCATACATGGATGAAGTCGCGAACGCAGGATCCGTCTCTGGTGGGATAATCATTTCCGAACACGGTCAATGCTGGTATTTTTCCAATGGCAGTTTGTGTGATGACGGGAGTAAGGTTCTGTGGCCTATCAATAGGAAGTTCGCCAATCAACGTGGAAGGGTGAGCTCCTGCAGGGTTGAAATACCGCAGCAAGACGGAATTGGTCGATTTATTGGAGGCCGCAAAAGCTTCGATCATTTGTTCTCCCATTTGTTTGGTCAATCCATAGGGAGATTCTGCATGCTTTCTGGGCGTTTGCTCAGTGACAGGAATTGCATCAGGATTTCCATATACAGTACAAGAGGAAGAGAAGACAAAATTGGGAACCTTGAACTCCTCGATGCACCTCAAAATATTGATCAGGGATCCCATGTTGTTGTGAAAATACAGGAGTGGTTTTTCTACAGATTCTCCAACGGCCTTGTAGGCGGCAAAATGAATGACTCCTGCAATGGTACTGTTCTCCTCAAATATGGCACGGGTTTCATCAAAATTGCAGAGGTCAACTTTATAGTTTTTGACCTTAGTACCCGTTATTTTTTCCACTCCCTCCAGCATTCCAATGGTAGACCTGGAATTGTTGTCTGCAGAGATGACTTCAAAACCATTTTCAATGAGGTCAACCAAGGTATGGGAGCCTATATATCCTGATCCTCCGGTAACGAGTATTTTTTTCATTTTAAGTTAATTGAGCAGGTCCATCATATACTTACCATAACCACTTTTGAGCAGCGGGTGCGCAAGCTTTACCAGTTGATCAGTATCAATGAAGCCTTTTCTCCAGGCGATCTCTTCAATACAAGCCACTTTGATTCCTTGCCTCTGCTCAATTACCTGTATAAATTGAGAGGCCTGCATCAGTGAATCAAAGGTTCCGGTATCCAGCCAGGCTGTTCCCCTGTCAAGAACTGATACATTGAGTTTACCCCTGTTAAGGTACTCAAGGTTGACGTCGGTTATTTCATATTCACCTCTGGGCGAGGGTTTGATGTTTTTTGCAATCTCCACCACTTCATTGTCATAAAAATAAAGTCCGGGTACAGCAAACTTACTTCGGGGTTTTTCTGGCTTTTCTTCAATGGATATGGCCTTCATGTTTTGGTCAAATTCAACCACACCATATCTTTCCGGGTCGCTTACCTGGTAGGCATAGACGATGCCCCCATCTGGGTTGGCATTCTTTTCCAGGGTTTTCCCCAGTCCGGTACCATAGAAAATATTGTCTCCCAAGACCAGCGCACAAGGGTCATTGCCAATAAATTCCTCACCAATCACAAAAGCCTGCGCCAGTCCATTCGGAATGGGTTGTTCTGCATAACTCATGTTCAACCCTATATGGCTTCCATCACCAAACAATTTTCTGAATTGGGGCAGGTCTTGGGGGGTGGAAATGATCAGGATATCCTTTATGCCCGATAACATGAGGGTGGACAAGGGATAATAGATCATGGGCTTGTCATAAACGGGCATGATCTGCTTGCTGATGGCATAAGTGATTGGGTAAAGCCTGGTTCCTGAACCGCCTGCCAAAATGATTCCTTTCATGTGATGGTTTAAGACTGCAAAGATGTGAATTTTTAACAAGATTTTCCACCCTTAACATTGGGGTAACATACCCATTACAATTGGTTAATATATGGCTAACCCTTGCTTAATGCCAGAATTGTTCTTTTGCATATCAATTTTTAGTATGTTGAAGCTGTCACAATTAAGGGTATTTGTTTTGCTGTTTATCTCCATCGCGATGTCTGTATCTGTTTTTGCACAGGGACAGAAAATAACCGGCAAAGTAGTCAATACAAAGAACGAGCCGATTGCTGGGGCCTCCATTTTGGTTGAGGAAACAAAAAAAGTGATCGTTGCAGATGTGGAAGGTAATTTCAGTATCACACTTGAGACCGGGAAAAAATACAGCTTCACTGTTTCCAGTGTTGGATTCAATACAAAGTCAATTGCTGACGTTGAGGTCAGCATCAATGGTGACAACTCACTCGTGGTTGTGCTAGAGCCACAAACCAAAAACAGTGACGCCATTGTCATCAAATCTACCCGTAGACAAGAAAGCAGTCTTGCACTATTAACATTTCAGAGAAGCAATACTGCCATGTCCAGTGGATTGGCTGCAGATTTCATCAGGAGAACACCCGACAAGAATACCGGTGAGGTGTTGAAGCGTGTGAGTGGTGCTTCAGTACAAGACAATAAATTTGTCATTGTCCGCGGTTTGTCAGACCGTTACAATTCAGCCATGCTGAACTCAGCCCTGCTTCCCAGCAGTGAGCCAGACAAGAAAGCTTTTTCATTTGACATGTTTCCTGCAGCGTTGATTGATAACATCATCATCAACAAAACAGCCACTCCTGAGTTTACCGGTGAGTTTTCTGGGGGTCTTGTACAAGTCAATACAAAGGATATCCCTACAAAAGATGTGTTGACTGTTGGGTTTGGACTTGGATACAATACCCAGTCAACCTTCAAGCCATTCATCAGCAACCAGCGCAACCAGTACGATTGGTTGGGTTTTGATGATGGTACCAGAAGCCTTCCAGACAGTTTTCCTGTCACAGCCCAACTCTACAGGGTCTTGGGAAAAGATGCTGCAGGACTCAACAAGCAGATAGAATTGACCAAGCTTTTCAGGGGTGATGTTTACCAGCAAGTGTCTGCAAATGCAGCCCCCATCAAAACGTTCAACATCACCTATGCACAAAACCATAAGTTCAAAAGTGGTGCCAACCTTGGTGTGTTGCTTGCCGCCAACTACAGGAATTCAATGTTGGTGTACAATGTAGAACGTTCCTTTTACGAAACCAACGGTACTACTATTTTCAATTACAACGATAACCAAAATCGTTACCAGACCAATATGGGCGCTGTTGCCAACATTACCTGGGTAAAAGGAAAGCACAAGGTTTCACTGAAGAATCTTTTCAACCAATTGTTTGAAGACAATTATTATACCAGGATTGGTTACAACACCAGCCGATTGAATGATATTCAGTTTTATTCATCCAACCTCAACCAGCGTTCTTTGTACAGTGCTCAGTTGGAAGGAGAACACCAATTGAGTGCAAAGGGCATTAAATTCAAATGGAATGGCAATGCTGGATACAACCAGAAAAACCAACCCGATCTTCGCAGTGCGTTGTATGCAAGGTCCATCAATACAAACAATAAATTTGAAATTGATCCGGATGATACCAGAAGGTTTTACAGTGAGTTGAGCGATTATAGTTTTGGTGGAGGCGGACAATTCATTGTGCCCATGAACTGGGGTGGTAAGGACAAGCAAACCCTCAAATTTGGTGGCTCCAGCCTTGGAAGGGTACGTGATTTCAAAAGCCGCATATTCCGTTATAATACAACCAACATCAACTCATTCGTAGCTGCCAATGCATTCAAGCCAGTAGAATCAGCTTTTTTCTATGATAACATGGGGCAAAACGGATACATCCTAGATGAGTTTACCAACAACCAAGACAGGTATTTTGGGGTCTCAGTGTTGAATGCTGCCTATGGAATGATGGACAACAAATTTGGAGCCTTCCGTTTCATCTGGGGATTGCGTGCTGAGAATTTCCAGCAATTGCTCACATCAAAAGACCAGACAGGGTTGAGGAATACGAAGCTAACAGAAAAATGGGATCTCCTCCCTTCCATGAATGTTCTGATCAATGCAAGCGATAAACAAAATCTAAGGCTTTCTGCCAGCAGAACGGTTGCCCGTCCTGAGTTCAGGGAAATTGCAGAATTTGCATTCTATGATTATGAAATGAACTATGGGGTGAAAGGTGATACTGGCCTGTTGAGAAGTTCCATCCTAAATTATGATGTTCGATATGAATTGTATCCAAAGGCTGGCGAAGCCATAACACTGGGTACCTTTTATAAAAACTTCTCAGATCCCATTGAGTTTAGGCTTGATCCTTCAAGCACTGGTGAATCACGCCGTTATTTCTACCAAAATGCTGTAAGTGCAAACACTTTGGGCTTTGAACTTGAAGTCAGGAAAGGACTTGATTTTATTTCTCAGTCTTTGAAGAACCTCAGCTTTTTTGGAAATTATACTTATATCCAATCTGAGGTTGTATTCAAAGACCTGAGTGCAGGTAACAAGGAAGTAAAGGCCAATAGGCCATTACAGGGACAGTCTCCATACCTGATCAACGCAGGGCTTCAATACAATGGATCTAAATTCAATGCCTCTTTGCTCTACAACAAAGTAGGTGAAAGATTGACACTCGTGGGCAATGAAGAGTTCCCCAACGTTTATGAGAGGCCCAGAAACCAGCTGGATTTGCAATTGTCCAAAAAAGTGTTGGCTGGTCAGGGAGAACTGAAAATCAATTTCGCCGATATCCTCAACAACGCTTTTTATTTCTATGAAAACGTTGACGAAGCCACTGCTTATAAAGAAGGTGTGGACAGGCTTTTCAATGCCTACAAGCCAGGATCTACTATAACAGTAGGATTCACCTATGACTTCAACATCAGCAAAAAAAAATAAATAAAAATCTTTAGCAACAAAAAGACAAAACACAGTTTATGAAAAAAATCCTTTTGGGACTTTTCTCCATCGCAATGCTTGCGTTCAGTTCATGTATCAAAGTTAATTTTGAAGAAACCATCAACAATACTACAGGTGGTGGTACTGCAACTTCAGATCCTCAGGATCCTGCCACAAATGGCGGTATCATTCAAGGTATCTTGAACAAGAGCTATTACCTGCCTAAGGGCAAGTACACCCTCAAAGGGTATGTGTACATCACTGATGGCAATATTCTTACCATCGCTCCCGGAAGTGTTGTTGTTAGTGACATCACTGAGAAGGGCGCCTTGATCATTGAAAGAGGTGCCAAGTTGATTGCTGACGGTAGGGCTACAGATCCTATCGTATTTACCAGTGGTAAAGCAATCGGACAAAGAACACCTGGCGACTGGGGTGGAATCATTCTTTTGGGTAAGGCGCCGACCAACCGTCCTCAGGATCCAGCTCCAACAGTTGAAGGTGGAGTAGGTCGTAAGTTTGGCGGTACTGACCCTAATGATGAAAGTGGTATTCTCCGTTATGTGCGCATTGAGTATGCTGGTATTGCAGCAGAACCTGGTTCTGAGATCAACGGTCTTACCATGGGTGGCGTTGGATCGGGTACCATCATTGAAAATGTACAGGTTTCTTTTGGTAATGATGATGCCTATGAGTTTTTTGGTGGAACCGTTAACTGTAAGAACCTGGTTGCTTTCGCAACTGCCGATGATGATTTCGATTTCGACTTTGGATACACCGGTAAAATCCAGTATGGAATTGCCTGCCGCAAGCCTGATTTTGTTGATGGTGGAGATGCTGGAAATGGTATTGAGTGTGACAACGATGCTACTGGTACAACTGCTACACCTTTTACAAGGCCACAGCTGAGCAACTTTACCTTCGTAGGCGCAAACAATGCAACAGGAACAGCTGCCAACCACAATTTTGGTAACCGTTGGAGAAGAGCTACACAATTTGTCCTTAGAAATTCAATTATCATTGGCTGGCCAAAGGGTGGTTTGTCTTTAGAGTCTGCAGCAACAGCAAAGGCTTATTATGTGGACAAAACTTCTGAATTCAAGAACAACCTTTTGCATTCAAATGATGCTGCAAACGTTTACAGAAATGATGCTACTGCATTGACCATCGTAACTCCTGCACAAATGAAAATGAGAGTAGAGTCTGAAGGTAGTTCAACCCTGGCAACTGCAAATGATGCCATGTTGACCTCGCCTTTTTATTCCACCTCCCCCAACTTCTTACCAGCTACTGGTTCACCTGCACTCACTGGTGCAAGTTTTACAGGAATGAATTCTTACTTCACCACTACAACTTTCAGGGGTGCAATGGGAACTTCAAACTGGACAACTGGATGGACCAATTGGGACCCACAGAACAAAGCATATTAATTAAAAATATTAATTTCAAAGCCACTTCTTCATGGAGTGGCTTTTTTATTTATTTGTCATGAAGTACTTGATCATTACTATCGCAATTTTTGTTGGCTTGTCGTCATGCATTCGTGGTGATATTCAACATCAATCCAAGAAATTTGAAGGAACCTATGTTCCCATCAAGCCCAAGGGGATGATGGACCAGATCAATCTTGCAGACAGTGCAGCTTGTATTTACTATGACAAACCCTCCAATCCCCGGTTTTTCAAAGTGACAAAAGTCAAGGATATGGGTCTTTTGAAAACTGTCATTGCTGATATCAACAGCGGCAGCATATCAGGATCCAAAACTTGTCAAACACGTGGAAAATTTTATTTTTACGGGAAAGGGGATATTGTTGATGTGGTTTACTTTTCAAATGAGGACAGTTGCATGAGTTTTTCATTCGTTAAGAATGGTGAAAAATATTACTCCCGCATGGGTGAGGGTGCTCAACAATTGATAGATTCCTTGCGCAAGAAAGCCATCACACCCCAGGCAATCAAATGAGTCAATTCAATGATTTTGGTGGAAGGTATTCGTAGGCTACTTCGAACCGCTGCTCTTTAAGCTTCTTTTGAACCTGTCCAAGGTAAAGTATTTTCTTTTGTGGGGTGGGTTCACAAATTGTATAAGCCATGCCATTGTGAGTGAGCGTTTTGCCTTTGTTTTTTTTCAGTTTAACAGCAACATTGATATGGCCTGGATAGCTGAGTACAATCATGGGCAGATCATACACTTCACGCACCAGGGCAAAAAACAAGCCCGCATGGTCTTCGCAGTCGCTCAACTCTGAAGCCAATGTTTCTTCAGGTGAAAATCTTTTCTCCCTTCCATACAAAGAAGAATCTGTTTCATAGGCAAACGCATTTCTCACCAGGAACATGATGTATTCTACTCCCTCCGATACTGACCTTCCCTTGAGTTTTGTTTTCAGTGATGGTATGAGTGATTGATAGGTCAATTTGCTCAGGGGTATGTTGAATTGAAACCTGTAGTCGGTTACAGGGTAGTTGATGAAATAATCTTTTGTTTCAGGGCATACCTTTATCTGGTATTTTTCTTTTTCCCCTTTGTATTCGAATTCAATCGATTTGGATATGTATTTTTCTTCAGGAAAATCCGGCATGATTAGAATCGTATAGTCGAAATCATTTCCTTTCTCAACGAAGGATGATTGAATGAGCATGGGAGCTTCTCTTTCAATGGGTATGTCGTAGTTGTAATCATGGTAATTCATGCAAACATATTGTTTTGTATCAATGAGCTTGATGGGAATATTGTAGATGGTTGAGTAGCTTTTGACATAAAGTAGCAGTTTGTTGTCTATGGTGCACAAGACAGGCCTGAACCCAGTTCGCGCCAGGAAAAACCATTTGCAATAGGTATATCCCCAATAATTTTTCTCTTTAGGGATGAGCTGTTGAGATACTTTTCTCATCAGCTGGTAATAATGCCAGTCTGATAAGCGTAGTTTGTTCCTGATGGCTGACAACTCAGGGATGATGTCAGCACAATACGTATCCAGTAATTGTATGGTGCCGGAGAAGTTATCTGCATTGTTTTGACTGTTTGGAAATTCTCCTGGCATTTTCTGGGTCTTTATTGTATATGTTTTACCCAGAAATGAAAATTGGATTTCCAAAGGTTCTTCTTTCCCACCTGCAAGGGCTGATGGTGTGCCCAAATAACACAACAAAAGGACCAATATGAGTTTTACCCTAATTTTCATGCAGTATTAAGTTACTGTAAACAATCTTTAAATCAAAAAACTTGTTTTATAATGTATTAATTTTCACTTGAATAAGTTCTGAAAAATACTATCACATGGTGAACAAGTCAACTTACGTGCAACGGGATATCAGCTGGCTAAGCTTCAATGCAAGGGTATTACAAGAAGCCAATGATCCTACAGTACCCATCAGCCAGCGGATTCGTTTCCTGGGTATTTTTTCAAACAACATGGACGAATTTTTTCGTGTACGGGTGGCAACCTTAAAAAGGATGGCAGAATTGGGAACAACAAAGTCAAGGCTTAATGTTCATATGGAAGATGGAGTTTCAGAGGTTTTGATTGATTTGTTGCATGTTGTGCTGAAACAGCAAAGTGAATTTGACCGGATTTGGGCAAACATTCAAGCTGAACTCAAAAAGAATAAGATTTTCATCAAAAATGATCAGCAACTCACCAGGGATCAAAAGCAGTTCGTGATTGATTATTTTGAAAAAGAAGTTCGATCTAACATCATTCCATTGATGATTGAGAGTTTGCCTGAACTCCCTTATCTGCGAGACAAGAGTATTTATCTTGGTGTGGTGATGCAGAAGAAAAATTCTGCATACAAGCAGCAATATGCGCTGATTGAGATTCCCTCCAAAACACTTGGCCGTTTTGTCCAGCTGCCCACAACCAAAGGAGAAACACATATCATATTGCTGGAGGATATTGTCAGGGTGAATCTTCCCTATATATTTTCCTATTTCGGATATGACCATTTTGAAGCGCATATTTTCAAAGTGACAAAAGACGCTGAATTGGATCTTGACAACGATATCAGTACTTCTCTTGTTGAAAAAATGCAAAAGGGGTTGAAGAAAAGACGGAAAGGAAAACCTGTCCGTTTCGTATATGATAAGGAGATGAACAGCGGGCTGTTGCTTTACCTCACCAAGAAGCTGAAACTGAACAGCAAGTCAAGCATTATTCCCGGTGGGCGTATTCATAATTTCAAACATTTTATGGATTTTCCAGATGTGTTTCCAGTCACAAAACGAAGAATGGCAGCCATTCCCCATCCTGACCTGAACTCTGCCATACGAGTAACGGATGTGATTGATAAAAAAGATGTCTTGCTTCATTTCCCATATCATTCTTTCAATGCCATCATCGATTTGTTGAGAGAAGCCGCTATTGATCCAGATGTCAAATCCATCAAGATTACAGCTTATAGGCTTGCCTCAGAATCCAAAGTGATCAATGCTTTGGTCAATGCTGCCCGAAATGGTAAAAAAGTTGAAGTGATGTTGGAGCTGAAGGCCAGGTTCGATGAGGAGGCCAATCTGGAATGGAAGACAGTGCTGGAGGAAGAAGGTGTTAAGGTTATTCTGGGTATTCCCAACATGAAAGTGCATGCAAAAGTATGCATCATCAACAAACGTGTGCAAAACAAGACCATACAGTATGGATTTGTGAGTACCGGTAACCTCAATGAAAAAACAGCCAATTTTTATGGGGATCATTGTCTGCTCACTTCGAATAGGGCCATCATGGCAGACATCAACAGGATATTCTATTATCTTGAAAATCCCGTCTCCCATACTGGTGCACTCGAAGAATGTAAAACACTATTGGTTAGTCCGGTAGGCATGAGGAAAAAGATTTCCGATCTTGTTGATAAGGAAATCAAGGAAGCAAAAAAAGGGTTTCCTGCCACTATAACATTGAAATTGAACTCACTCAGTGATGTGACCTTGGTTGAAAAACTCAACCAGGCTGCTGCTGCCGGAGTAGAAGTCAACTTGATCATCCGTGGCATCTATTCTGCCAAAAAACATACCAAGAAAAAACAGGTTTCACCGCATGCCATCAGTATTGTAGATGAGTATTTAGAACATGCCCGGGTGTTGGTTTTCCACAATGCTGGAAATGTGTTGGTCTACATCTCCAGTGCAGATTGGATGGTGCGGAACCTTGATCATCGTGTAGAGGCCGCCTGTCCAGTTATCGACAATGATTTGAAAAAGGAGTTGTTGGAAATTCTGAAAATTCAATTGAGTGACAATGTAAAAGCTAGAATTTTGGATCCTGAGTTTATCAACAACTATGTATCTTCACCTGATAAAAAGAAAACCCGTTCACAGCAGGAGATCTATAACTACCTGGTAAAGAAACAACCCATCAAGAAACGTGCGACTGGCAGCAATTGATATCGGTTCGAACGCAAGCAGGCTTCTCATTTCAGAGGTTACTGTTAACGGTGACGGTGTATCAAGCTTTAATAAACTCAATCTGATAAGGGTCCCCCTTCGTTTGGGATTCGATGTATTTGAAACAGGGGAAATTTCCAAAGAGAGAAAACGCATGATCCTTCAAACCATGAAGGCCTATGCACACCTGATGAATGCCTATGGGGTAGACAAGTCCATTGCTGTTGCTACCAGCGCGATGCGCGATGCACGAAACCGGAATGAGGTAGTAAGGAAAATATTTCTTGAAACAGGGATCAACATAAAAGTCATTTCTGGTGATTTTGAAGCCTCCTTGATTTATGAATCACATGTTGCAGAAAACCTAAATGACAGCAACAATTATCTTTATGTAGATGTTGGGGGTGGCAGCACTGAACTGACATTTTTCTCTAACAATACCCTGGTTTACAAACGTTCATTCAATATTGGAACCATCCGCCTGTTGAAGAACATGGTTACCGATGCTGATTGGCAGGAGATGAAGGATGCCATCCGTGAAAATTTACGTGGACAGAAAAAGACCATTGCCATTGGAACAGGTGGGAACATTAACAAGGTGTTTTCTCTGAGCAAAAAAAAAGATGGAAAGCCTTTGCATGTGGATGTTCTCAAGGATTATTACAAAGAATTTTCATCCTGTTCATTGGAAGACAGGATCAGGCTTTACAATTTACGGGAGGACAGGGCTGATGTGATTGTTCCTGCGCTGATGATTTACCTTCAAGTCATGAAATGGGGCAATATGGATGAGATGCTTGTGCCCAAAATCGGATTGGCCGATGGATTGATTCAGCACCTGTATGCTGAAGCCACTGCATAACAATTCCATCAAGTTTACTTTAAGATTTATTGATCAGTCCCTAACATTGGGGTAATGGTGAAGGGGGAACTTTAGAAAACCCTTTTACATGGACAGGAGAAATCTCGAAGTTGCTGTAATCAGTGATGTTCATCTTGGTACATATGGATGTCATGCATCAGAATTGGTCTCCTACCTGAGAAGCATATCCCCCAAGCTTCTGGTATTGAATGGCGATATCATGGATATATGGCAATTCAAAAAACATTATTTCCCGGCCTCTCACATGCAAGTGATCAAGGAAATATTTGGGATGATTGCCAAAGGCACTCAAATCGTTTATGTCACTGGAAACCACGACGAATCGCTACGAAGATACAGTGGCTTACAATTGGGGAATTTTCAATTGGTTGACAAATTGGTAATAGACTTGGATGGTAAGAAAACTTGGATTTTTCATGGTGATGTATTTGATGCTACCACCAAGGGAAGTGCCAAGATGATTGCAAAATTGGGGGGACATGGTTATGACCTCTTGATCCTCCTGAACAGGGCCATCAACTGGGTGCTCAAGACCATGGGTCGCGAGAAGATGAGTTTCAGCAAGAAGGTGAAAAATGGGGTGAAGAAGGCAGTTGCATGGATTGGTGATTTTGAACAGACTGCAGCAGAATTGGCCATTGCCAAAGGATATGATACAGTGATTTGTGGTCATATCCACCAGCCCCAGATCAGAACAGTTTCCATGGCTTCAGGTTCTGTCAACTACATGAACAGTGGAGATTGGATTGAAAACCTCACCTCACTTGAGTACAATGAAGGCGAATGGAAGATCCATTCATTCAATGAAAAAGAGCATGTTGTACCGGAAGTGATTCATATGCGCAGCAACAACAAGATACCCATGCTCAATGTATTGACTGATGAAGTTGCTTTGTTTTTTACCTCTATTGTTTCTGCTTCACATTGATTCAGGATGAAAATATTTTATGCAGTTCAGGCAACAGGAAATGGTCATATCAGCAGGGCAAATACAATTCTACCATTGTTGCAAGCCTATGGGGATGTAGATATTTTTCTGAGTGGGAACAACAGTGCACTAAAAACTTCCTTGCCCGTTGCTTACAGAAGCAATGGCGTTAGTTTGCAGTATGATGTACAATCTGGTGGGATTGATTTTTTGAAAACAATTGGGGGTATTCATCTTAGGAAAATCCTGAATGAAGCAAGATTTCTTCCAGTTGAAAAATATGATCTTGTCATCAATGATTTTGAATGCATCACCTCATTGGCTTGTAAGTTAAAGGGCAAGCCATCCGTCCATTTTGGCCATCAGGCAAGCTTCATGAGCAAAAAGGTTCCCAGGCCGCAAAACAAAAATGCAATGGGAGAATGGGTCTTGTCAAATTATGCCAGTGGCACAAGAACGGTAGGGCTTCATTTCAGGCAATATGATGCCAATATTTTTTCGCCAATCATCAAGTCTTCCATCTTGCATGCAACGCCTGTCAATGATGGACATATTACGGTCTATCTCGGACATTATGCAGATCATCTGGTCATCAAGCAGCTGCTACGATTGAAGAATTTTAAGTTTCATCTTTTTTCAAAACAGGTTGAAACTGTAGCGCAGCAAGAAAACATCAAGTTGCTTCCGTTGAACCAATCCATGTTTGATGACAGCCTGATCAGGTCTCATGGTGTCATAACCGGGGCAGGTTTTGAGACTCCTGCTGAAGCACTGTATTTGGGAAAGCAGCTGATGGTTTTGCCCATGCATGGTCAGTATGAGCAGGCTTGCAATGCTGCTGCTTTGCATGAATTTGCTGTCTCCGTCGTGTCAACAATTGATGATTATTTTCCTGTTTACTTCAACAGGTGGATTTTTGATAATCAGCCGGCCAATCCATTGGCCTTGACAACGCCAATGGAAAAAATTGTGGAATCAGTCATCCATGGACAGGTTACTACACTTGTTGATGCTCCAATGGATTTGATTGCTTCTGCTTAGGCAGGGTCTTTTATCTTTTTGAGTGTAAAGCCAAAGGTTGTGCCAATACCTGGAGAACTTCTTGCTTGAATGAATTGCCCATGTGCTTCAATGATGTGTTTGCAAATGGCGAGACCTAGGCCAGTTCCTCCGATATTCCTGCTTCTGCCATAATCTGTTCTGTAAAACCTTTCAAAGATTCTTGGGATATGTTCTTCTGCAATGCCGATCCCATCGTCTGTTATTTCTACCAGAATGTTTTTGTCATCCGTTTTGTAAATGCTGGCTTCCACTTTTCCTTCCTGGTTGCCGTATTTGATTGCATTGTCAACCAGGTTGATCAATACTTGTCTGATTTTTTCCTTGTCTGCATAAACCCTGATCGGCTGTTCACATCCTTTCTTGATCTGGCAATGGATGTTTTTGGCCACAGATTTGATGGTCAATGATTCATATACGTCATTGATCAAATCTTGGATGATAAAATTCTGGTAATGGAGTTCTTGTTTACCGCTTTCGAGTTTTGTGATTTCATCGAGATCGGAAATCAGGTTGATCAACCGTTCGGTATTCTTATAGGCGTTTGTAAGGAATTTGTGGCTGACCTCAGGGTTGTCCATCGCTCCAGCCAACAGTGTTTCAAGATAACCTTGTATGGCAAATGCTGGGGTTTTGAATTCGTGGGACAGGTTTTGCAGGAATTCTTTTCTGAAGGCTTCATTTTTTTCAAGCAATTCCATTTCAGCTTTTCGTTGGTCTGCCCACTGCAAAACATCTTCCCCAACCTCCTCAAGTCCTTGTTGAGGCAATACCTTTTTCTGGAAAAACTCCTCTCTTTTTGAGGCTTTTGTTTGGTAAATGAGTTTGTAAATCAGTTTGATCTGCCGGTGAATGAATTGCTCAACCAGAAAGCGTACCACCCAGAAACTGAAGCCAAAAATGATCAACAAGATGACCAGCGCCACAACCAGGTTTTTGGTAATCCAACCCACAAAGAGAAAAGCCAGCAGACCGGAAGTCGTGGCAGAAAGCAAGGCGATTTTTTGGGGCGAATAGTTCTTCGAGTCGAACATGATGCAATCTACACCATTCGGGGCTTATTTAAGGGCATCTCAGATGTCAAATTTATACCCAACACCCTTGACCGTCGTGATGCAATCCACGCCTAATTTTTGTCTTATTTTTCTGATGTGCACATCAATTGTCCTGTCGCCAACGATCACCTCAGAGCCCCAGATCTGGTTCAGGATCTCATTCCGAAGAAAAACCCTTCCAGGCTTAGAAGCCAGGTAGTTGAGCAATTCGAATTCTTTTTTGGCAAGGCTGATGGGCTCCCCCTTGTAATAAACCATGTATTCTTCTGGTTCAATCCTTAGCTCCCCAATCTCAACAGCCTTGGAGTCCTCAGGTTTGGCCAGCCTCCTGAAAAATGCGTTTACTTTTGACACCATTACTTTAGGAGAGATGGGTTTGCTGATAAAGTCGTCAGCCCCAAATTCAAGTCCTTTTACATGGGAAAGTTCGTCATTCAAGGCAGTGAGAAACACGATGAGGGTATGTTCAAATGCTGGTTGAGATCGTAGGATTTTACAGACCTCGATGCCGTTTTTCTTTGGCATCATGATGTCTAAAATGATCAGGTCAGGATTGGTTTCTCGGGCCTTCTGCAGTGCCTGGTCGCCATCTTTGGCAGTAAAAACATCGTATCCATGGAGCTGCAGATTGTAGGTAATGATTTCCAGGATATCTGGCTCATCATCTGCAATCAGGATTTTTTTTGCGGCTGGGGCCATGGTAATGGGTTGTTTGGACAAAGTTAACCGGATGGTCTTTCAAATCACAATTAAGCCGGATTATTAAATTGTTAAGCCATCTACCAAGGAGCTATCGGATATTAAGTCTTAATTTTACATTGAATGCTCCGTTTGCGTTTTTTTATATGGATTTTGTTGCCATTCATGGCTTTTTCAGCTGCTGGGCAAGACAGCAGCCATGTTGCTATTGACATCAGGAGGGTAAAATTACATGAAGACATAGACGACTTACAATCAAGGATTTGTGCCTTGGACGGAAAGCCCGATAAAATGATTGTCATCAGCAGGGACCTCGATCTTGACCTTCTGCTAACGGATATTTATACCAGACAAACAGATGCACTGCAGCTGGAAATAGAAAAAAATCCTGCTGCAGATCACCGGATCAAAGTGAAATATTTGTCTGGGTTGAACATGTTGCTGGAAGATTTGCTGCGGTCACTCCGTTCCAATGCAATGCCAGCCTCTGAGGCAGCAACCCTGTTAGATGCTTACAGACAATTCATGGGGCTAGACATCAGGGGAATGGGTATTGCAGGGCTGGTTGATCATTTTCCCTACCAAGTCAACAGTATGTTGTTGGGAGAAAATTCAGTTTTTTTTGAAAACCCTGCGCTGGATTCTTCAAGGGTCATCATGTTCAGACAGTTCGCTGTGTTGCATCCGGATCAGGTGCTGTCCAGGATTGAACCCTATCTCAATGCTTCCTTCGCAGACAGCCTCATCGTTGTATCCGCACATCAATTTCCCTCCAGCTTTTACAATTATGCCGCCGCCGCGGCTACGCCCGTTGGGAAAAAAATAAGGTCAATCGATGATACCCTGGTAAAACTGATTACGGGTATTGCAGATGAAAGTGCTGGAAGATTGATTTTCCCATTTCTGCATTCAATCCTCAAAGGAAGAATTGCTGTAGACAGCATCAAGTCTACTGCTACAGATAATCTTGCCTACTACCGGTTGCTGGTCAAGACCCAGACCCAGTTCATGGATGATATGCTTGCCGGGGATACACCCATCCTTTTTCAGGAAATGGGAACCATGATCAAGCGCAAAGCAGAGGAAATATTCATCAATGAAATCAATGCCCTGCATGATGAAACAGATGCTGTTCGCTTTAAGATTCTAGAGCCACTTGGCGCAACAGAATTGTATTACATCATTGTGACTGGTGAAGATGTCATTTACACCTCGAGCTATACTGGGGTGTACAACCGAATGATGGCACGCATGCAAAAGCGCGGGGGAGATGCATTGCTCATGGATGTGAGGTTTGACAGGTTCAAGAAATTCATCAGGATGGCCGCTGCTTACAACAAACTTGATCTTTTTTTGTCCAGCATGCCAGCAGCCAATGCACAACTCCTGATCAAGGGATTTGTGCGCGGGTTAGAGAAAAACCTTGACCTTGAAGATGCCGTTGATGTTGCAGATTCTTATGGAAGCATCAGCAACAAAGCCATCAGGGATTTGGTAAAGGTTGAAATCAGCAAAAATCTTCAACAACAGGAGTCGCTTGCCAATGGACGAGGTATCGCCATTTATGATATCCTCAAGCTGCTCTTCATGTCTGCTTCAGACAGTTCCCAATTGCTTTCCATCAAATACGGAATCCCTCCTGTCTACGCGCTTCCCTTATCCAATCTAGCTGACAGTGCCGGGCGCATTGTAGAGCAGGTTTTTTTCTACGGAGACAAGGATGGAAAGGAGTCATTTGTCAATTTTATGTCCATGTTCAGGGGGCGGAAAGAATGGAAAATTGTTCAAGGGGAGAACTGGGTTGAAATCAAATCTTTGGAGGGAAGGCCGGTATGGATCTTTGCCAATCTTCCCCTGGACAATTCGATGGGGGATGATCCGGATGCAAAGGCCCAGGCCCTTTTGATTGACTATTTGCATGAGCAAGGACTCCAGCCAACAATTGTCATCCACCGTGGCCACAGTTATCACCTCAAGTACACGGTCAATCAACTTCCTCCTTCTTCCAAAATCATTGTTTTGGGGTCCTGCGGCAGTTTTCAGAACCTGAATACCCTACTGAAGATTAGTCCCGATGCCCACATCGTCTCATCAAAAGAAGTGGGTACCAAACTTGTGAATGAACCAGTATTGAGAATGATCAATGAGTCCGTCAGGTTGGGAAAGGGCGTAGATTGGATCAGCATCTGGCATCAATTAGAAAGGCAATTCAATACAAGCGTGGCGAAAGAGCGTTTTGACAATTATATTCCCCCACACAAGAACCTTGGTGCCTTGTTCATCAAGGCTTTTGCCAACAGGAGCCTTTAGGTATTGGTTTGCATGAATGATGGAAAATAAAAACAAGGAAAACCGGAAAAGAATATTCGATTGGCCACTGTTGGGCAGGATTTTTGCGTTTGCTAAACCTTATGTCGGAAAATTTTACCTCTCCATTGCTTTGGCATTGTTGCTGGCCCTGGTGTCTCCCCTCAGACCTTTGATGATCAACCTGACACTCAAGCGTGTCAATGCTTCCGGTACTTCAGGTGCCCAGCTGGTATTGGATTTTCTCTTGTGGATCAGCCTTTTGCAGATAGGGCTTTTGTTGGCAGAGACTGCCATGCGTTTTTTCTTTTCTTATACCACCTCCTGGCTAGGGCACCAAGTGGTAAAAGACATGCGGGTGAAGGTCTATGAAAAAGTGCTTTCCTTCAACCTAAAGCAATATGACAAAACACCCATCGGTACATTGACCACTAGAACCATCAACGATATCGAATCCATCAATGATATTTTTTCAGAAGGGCTGGTGCCGATTGTTGCAGACTTTCTTTCCATCGTTGCTATTCTTTCAGCCATGTTCTACACCAATTGGCAACTGACCCTTGTTTGCATCATTCCTTTTCCCATCATGATCGTGGCTACCTATTTTTTCAAAGAGAGTGTGAACAAGTCTTTTGTCAATGTCCGAAATGCCATTGCTGCATTGAACGCCTTCGTGCAGGAGCACCTCTCGGGCATGCAAATCATCCAAGCGTTTACCGCAGAAAAAAGAGAACAGGAAAGGTTTGAGGCCATCAACAGAAAGCACCGTGATGCCAATATCCAGGCCATTTTTGCCTATTCTGTTTTTTTTCCGGTGGTGGAGATTGTATTGGCGATTTCCATGGGCATTTTGGTTTGGTTCGCAGCCAAAGATGCCTACCAGCTGAACCAGGAGGAGGCCGTCCAGGTAGCGGGTAATATTGTTTCATTCATCCTTTTGTTGAACCTGCTGTTCAGGCCCCTTAGGGTCATTGCCGACAAGTTCAATGTGCTGCAAATGGGCATGGTGGCTGGGGAAAGGGTATTGGCAGTACTGGATAACACAGATGTATTGACTGATGGGCCTGGTGCAATGGACATGAAGATCAAGGGCAAGATTGAATTCAAGCATGTAGGTTTTCACTATACAGATGGTCATCCTGTTCTATCAGACCTGAATTTCAAGCTCAATCAAGGGGAGACCCTGGCCATTGTAGGGCATACTGGAAGCGGTAAGTCAACCATCATCAGCCTGATCAACAGGCTCTATCAGCACCAATCTGGGGAAATCCTCATTGATGACCTGCCGATAGAAGCCTTCGCCATCAACAGTTTGCGATCAGGAACTGCTGTTGTGCTGCAGGACGTTTTCCTTTTCCCAGGCTCAGTTCATGACAATGTTACCCTTCGCAATCCATCCATCAGCAGGGAAGAAGTGGTGGAAGCAGCCAAAATGATCGGCATTCACTCCTTCATAGAGCAGCTGCCCGGCGGATTCGATTATGATGTGATGGAAAGGGGAAGTACCTTGTCCATGGGCCAAAGGCAGTTGCTTTCCTTTATCAGGGCATTGCTCTTCAACCCGGCCATCCTGATCCTGGATGAAGCAACCTCTTCAGTTGATACCCATACCGAGCAGCTGATCCAACAGGCCATTTCGGTGCTGACCAAGGGCAGGACCTCTATTGTTGTGGCCCATCGCCTGTCAACCATCCGCCAGGCCTCCCAGATTTTGGTCATGGACCAGGGAAAAAGGGTGGAAATGGGGAAACATGAAGAGCTGCTGGCCCTCGGAGGAAAATATGCACAAATGATTGCATTGCAGCAACAGAAAAATGGGGAATAGATTTTTAAGATTTTCGGGCAATTTTAACCCACTCCGTGCTATCTTTGCGCAAAATTTCAAGGCGTATATGCGTGTACATAGGCTAAAATCTTTGCTGGTAGCGACTCTGGGCCTTTTTTTGGCACTGGTTTCCACTTCCGTAAAGGCGAATGAGGAAGCGGGTAGCGAAAGGCTTGACCCAGCAAAAGTCATCATGGAGCATATCCAAGACTCCCATGAGTTCCACTTTTTTACGCTCAAGAAGGCCCATGGAGAAGAATTCCATGCCACCATCCCCCTGCCAATCATCCTTTGGAGCAAAGAAAGAGGGCTGGTTTCATTTTCCTCTTCCAAATTTCACCATGGCCATGCATCTCATGATGGCTACAAGATGGAACACGATAAAATCCATGCAGTAAAACTCGAGAATGGGGTTGAGGTGCTGGATGAATCAGTTCATGTTTATGATATTTCGCTGACCAAGAATGTGGTTCAAATGTTTCTTTCTCTGATCATCCTCGTTGTACTGATGATCAGTATCGCCAATAAATACAAAAAAGGCCAGGGCATTACTTCAGCTCCCAAAGGTTGGCAGAATGCGATAGAGCCTGTCATTACGTTTGTAAGGGATGAGGTGGCCAAACCCAATTTAGGTAAGAAGTACATGAAATACCTGCCCTACCTGTTGACGGTCTTCTTCTTTATCCTGATCAACAATATTTTTGGTTTGATTCCTGGTTCTGCTAATGTCACCGGCAATATTGCCTTCACAGTTGTGTTGGGTGTTATTTCATTCTTTGTAATCCTGTTCAGCACCAACAAGCATTTCTGGGGCCATATCTTCTGGTTTCCTGGTGTTCCCACACCTGTGAGGATCTTCATCATGCTGCCCGTTGAACTCCTGGGTGTGTTCACCAAGCCCTTTGCCTTGATTGTCCGTCTTTTTGCCAACATGGTGGCAGGTCATATCATCATTTTAAGTTTTATCACATTGATTTTCATTTTTGGATCGATGAGTGCAGTTGCAGGTTGGGGATTCTCTCCACTCAGCATCGCGTTTGCCGTATTCATTTATATGATAGAAATAATGGTTGCTTTCATTCAGGCCTTCATCTTCACCAACCTGAGTGCGGTGTTTATTGGTCAGGCTTTTGAAGGTGGTCATGAAGAAGGGCATCACTAAATCTTTTTTTTAATTATAAAACCAAGTATCATGAGTCTGATGAACATTCTGCTCGACGTTAGCGTTTCCCACCTCGGTGGTGCAATTGGCGCAGGTCTTGCTGCAATTGGTGCCGGTATCGGTATCGGACAGATCGGTAAGGGTGCAGTTGAATCAATTGCACGTCAACCCGAAGCTGCCAACGACATTCGTGCGAACATGATCCTGACTGCCGCTTTCGTTGAGGGTGTTGCCCTTTTCGCGGTAATCGCAGGTCTGCTGGCTGTATTGAAAGCCTAGTCGTTTCGCCAAAAAACACTGCATCCAATGCACAGGGCGGAGGATGCAGTACTTTTAACTTTGTTATTCAAAATATAGAACATGGATCTTTTATTACCTGGTATTGGTCTTTTGGTTTGGACCCTGTTGGCCTTCCTCATTGTATTCTTTATACTCAAGAAGTTTGCCTGGGGAATCATCATCAAGTCGCTGTCTGAGCGTGAACAAGGCATTACTGATGCTTTGGATGCTGCAAAGAAGGTAAAAGCCGAAATGGCCCAGATGAAAAATGAGAACGAGGCTTTGATGGCTCAGGCACGCGAAGAGCGCGCCCAAATGATCAAGGAAGCCAAAGAAACCAAGGACAAGATGATCAGTGAGGCCAAAGAGCAAGCCAAGGCTGAAGCGGCCAAAATCGTAACCGATGCACAGGCAGCCATTCAGGCCCAGAAAATGGCAGCCATGACAGATGTCAAGAACCAGATTGGAAACATGGTGATTGAGATTTCTGAAAAAGTGATCCGTAAGCAGCTTGAGAACAAGGCAGATCAGGAAAAATATATTCAGCAAATGGCTGGTGAACTTCATCAGTTCGGAAACCAATAAACATGCGTCAAACTAAAGTTGCACAGCGTTATTCCAAGGCCCTGTTCGATCTTGCCCTCGAGACAGGAAAGATTGAAGAGGTCAAGCATGACCTTGATTTGATCAAGGGAGTGGGGCACAAGGATCTCAGCATCTTGCTGGTCTCTCCTGTAGTTTCCGGAGACAAGAAGACGGCTATTTTTGATGCCATTTTCTCCAAGCATGTTCAAGAACTTACGGCATCATTCTTCAAGTTGGTTTTTACCAAAGGAAGGTCTGTTGCCATCGATGAAATCATTGAAGCATATGCCGACAAATACAGGGAGCACAAAGGCATCAAAGTGGTAGAATTGACTACAGCAGTTGAAGCTACCGATGCTGTACGAGCGGCAGTAGCCGAGCAATTGAAGGGCAACAAAATGTTGGTAGGCAAGACCATCCAGCTGAAAGAAAAAGTCGATGCCTCCATCATTGGTGGTTTGATTGTTCAGGTGGATGATAAGTTGTTTGATGCCAGCATCAAGCACGACCTTCAATTCATCAAGCGCCAGTTCATCAAAAACATGTACGTTAGCCAGTTAGGATAATCAATAAACAGATTACAATTTAAATCAGCAGTTATGATAGACATTAAGCCCGATGAGATTTCAGCGATACTCCGCCAGCAGCTGAGCAACTTCAACACTTCAGCAGAGCTGGAGGAAGTGGGTACCGTACTTCAGGTAGGTGATGGTATTGCCCGTATCTACGGTTTGAACAATGTAAAATCAGGAGAGCTTGTTGAGTTTGAAAATGGCGTTAAAGCCATTGCACTCAACCTTGAAGAAGATAATGTGGGTGTGGTATTGATGGGTGAGGGTGCCGGAATCAAGGAAGGTTCAAAAGTAAAACGCACAGGAATGATTGCCTCTATCAAGGCCGGTATGGGTCTTGTTGGTCGCGTAATCAATACCTTGGGCGAACCAATCGATGGTAAAGGCCCTATCGCCGGAGACCTCTATGAAATGCCATTGGAGCGCAAGGCACCTGGTGTTATTTTCCGCGAACCGGTAAAAGAGCCATTGCAGACTGGTTTGAAGGCCATTGATGCAATGATTCCCATCGGAAGGGGGCAGCGTGAGCTGATCATCGGCGACCGCCAGACGGGGAAGACGGCCATTGCCATTGATACCATCATCAACCAAAAAGAATTCTACAAGGCAGGCAAGCCTGTTTATTGTATTTATGTAGCCATCGGCCAGAAAGCATCCACCATTGCTGGTGTGATGAAAACACTGGAAGACAATGGTGCAATGGAATATACCATCATCGTTGCTGCTCCTGCTGCTGATCCTGCACCGCTTCAGTTCTATGCACCTTTCTCTGGTGCTGCGATCGGAGAGTTCCTCCGTGACACTGGAAATGCTGCACTGATTGTTTATGATGACCTTTCAAAGCAGGCTGTTGCCTACCGTGAGGTCTCATTGTTGCTTCGCCGTCCTCCAGGACGTGAGGCCTATCCTGGTGACGTATTCTACCTGCACAGCCGTTTGCTCGAGCGTGCTGCAAAAGTGATCGCCAAGGATGAAGTTGCTGCCAAGATGAATGATCTTCCAGACTCCATCAAGCATTTGGTGAAAGGGGGTGGTTCTTTGACCGCATTACCGATCATTGAAACACAGGCAGGTGACGTATCAGCCTATATTCCTACCAACGTAATTTCCATCACGGATGGTCAGATATTCCTTGAGTCGAACTTGTTCAACGCAGGTATCCGCCCTGCGATCAACGTGGGTATCTCTGTAAGCCGTGTGGGTGGTAATGCCCAGATCAAGTCCATGAAAAAGGTATCTGGTACCTTGAAACTTGACCAGGCCCTTTACCGTGAGCTGGAAGCCTTCTCTAAATTTGGTGGTGACCTCGATGCTGCAACCAAGTCTGTAATCGACAAGGGTGCCCGCAACGTGGAAATCCTGAAGCAAGGCCAGTACCAACCCGCATCTGTAGAAAAGCAGGTGGCCATCATCTATCTTGGTACGCAAGGTTTGTTGCAAAATGTAGCCGTAAGGTCTGTAAAAGCCTTTGAAGAGCATTTCCTGCTTGAAATGGAAAACAAACTTCCAGAAGTACTCGCAGAATTCAAGAAGGGTAATCTTCCTGAGGATGGTCTCAAGGCCATGGTTGAGCTTGCACAAGGCCTCATGCCACAGTATAAATAAGGTTAAGGGTTGTTGACCAACCCCATCCTGTAGATTCATACCAAGGTCCGGAAGTTTTCTTTCGGACCTTTTTTATTTGACAATCATCCAACCATTACCCCTTGAGCTTGTTGTTTACAGTAGAACTGCCCCAACCCTTCGGTTTACCAAACACTGATTGGCTGATAGTTCAACCCACAACGCACAACTCTTAACTCATAAGCCCTTCAACGTAGATAAACCTCCCCAAAAGAATGCTCCTCGAAATTTCCCATCTCACCAAATCATTCGGCAATTTTACCGCTGTAGATGATCTTTCTTTCTCTGTGAAGGAAGGTGAGGTCTATGGTTTCCTGGGACAAAACGGTGCGGGGAAATCTACCACCATTCGAATGATTCTTTCCTTGATCCGCCCCACTAAAGGAAGCATCAATGTCTTTGGCATGTCCATCGAAAGAGAGCGAGAGAAGATCTTGCAACAGGTGGGTGCAGTAGTGGAAAAGCCTGATCTTTATCGCTACATGACCGGGTATGAGAACCTCAATGTCTTTGCCAGGCTCAGCAACAAGCAAATCAGCAAGGCTGAGGTGATGAAATGCCTTGAATTGGTTGGGCTGGACAAAAGGGCCAAAGATCCTGTCAGGGTCTATTCACAGGGCATGAAGCAGAGACTGGGTATTGCGGTTGCATTGGTGCACAATCCTTCGCTGATCATCCTGGATGAACCTACCAATGGTTTGGATCCCCAGGGCATTGCTGATATCAGGAACCTGATCCTGATGCTGAGCAAGGAGCAGAAGAAAACGGTACTGGTGTCTTCCCATCTCTTGTCTGAAATGGAGCAGGTGGCAGACAGCATGGTGATCATCAACAAGGGCAAAAAATTGGTCGAAGGGAAGGTGAACGAATTGCTGAATCCAGACAAGGTGCAACTGGAAATCATCACCGACAACAATGTATTGGTCAAAGAATTGCTGGCGAATACAGCATGGTCTAAAGGATTGAGAAATTCTCCTGATCAGAAGGTTTTGGTTGACACAACAGCTGATGCAGTTCCTTTATTGGCCAAATTTCTGGTTGAGCACAACATTGGTATTTCAAGTTTGCGTTCCATGAATTCATTGGAAGCCTATTTTCTCTCTTTAACATCCGGCAATGAGGTTGAGTAGCATCGTCTATATTGAGTTGTACAAGATTTTCCGCAAGCCGCGGACCTATATTGCTTTTGGGGCCATCGCCGCCATTGTTGGTTTGATTCAACTGGGATTCTATGCAGATGGAGAAAGCTACATGAAATTTGGGATGCAGTCCCTGTCTGACTCCTTTGATGTGAATGGCAACATCATGAATGGATACCTGATGGCCTTCATCATCCTGCAAACCCTTCTCGTGCATGTGCCGTTGTTGATTGCATTGGTTGCCGGAGACATGATCTCTGGTGAAGCGAACCAGGGTACACTGAGGCTGTTGCTGACCAAGCCGGTGAGCAGGGCCAATTTGATCATTGGGAAGTTCATCGCCTCCTCAATCTACACCATTGTTTTATTGCTCTGGATGGCAGTTTGGGCTCTTGCGATTTCTATCATGATTTTTGGTGCTGACGACATGTTGATTTTGAAAAGTGACATGGTAACCCAGATCCTTGCTTCAGATGTGATGTGGCGTTATGTTGCGGCTTTTGGCTTTGCCTCACTGGCTATGCTGACGGTGTCTGCACTTAGTTTTTTCCTCAGCCTTTTTGCTGAAAACTCCATCGGGCCGATCATGGCCACCATGAGCATCATCATCGTATTTACCATTCTCAATACCTTGGATCTGCCCATTTTTAATACAGTCAAGCCCTACTTGTTCACCAGCCACATGCTTGGATGGAAGGGCTTTTTTGATGTGATGGTCAATGAAAATAACGAACAAATTGTAGGCTCTATTGAGAACCTTCGAGGTGTGCTTATATCCACGGGGATATTGTTTCTTCATGTCATTGGGTTTCTTTTTGCTTCCATCCTGGTTTTCAGGCGCAAGGATATCCTGTCCTGATTTTTTGCCTGCTTTCCCTGAACAGGGCTTGTGCAGTGGGGTAAAATAAATTGCTTATTTTCATTTTGTAAAACGCTCCACATGAAAAAAAGCATGCTCATTTTTTCTCTTTTGCTCTCCGCAACAATCGCTATTGCAGATGTTCGCCTGCCAGCGATCATTGGTTCCCACATGGTTTTGCAACAAAAATCTACTGTGAAACTATGGGGCTGGTCAGGTCCTGCTGAGAACATTACCATCAATGTAGGATGGGATACCACTACCTACAAGGTTACGGCCAGTCGCGGTGCCAGGTGGGTTGCCGAGATCAAAACGCCACTTGCAGGAGGACCATATAACATCACCATCAAAGGACGCAACAAGATTCTGCTGGAGGATGTTATGATTGGCGAGGTTTGGGTCTGTGGTGGACAGAGCAACATGGAGTGGTCTGCTGATATGGGTTTGAAACAGGCCAAGGATGAATCCCCCAATGCAACCAATCAGAAAATCCGTTTTTTCTATGTGCCCAAATCCACTTCCACCACTCCACAGGATGATGTGAATGCCAGATGGGTTGTTTGCAATCCAGAAGACATGCTGCATTTCAGTACCATCGGCTATTTTTTTGGAAAGCAGCTCAATGCCAGTACTGGCTTTCCGGTAGGGCTGATCAACAGCAACTGGGGTGGAACACCCGCAGAAGTATGGACGCCAGAAGAAATCATCACCCATGATCCGGACCTCTTGCATGCAGCAGAAAAATTGAGTCCGGCAGCATGGTGGCCGCACATCAGGGGAGAGGCCTACAATGCCATGATCTATCCGCTGACCCAGTTTTCCATTGCCGGAGCCATCTGGTACCAGGGAGAAAGCAATGTAACTACACACTTCATGTACAAGCGCCTTTTCACCAGCATGATTGACAGCTGGAGAAAGGCATGGGGCAAAAACTTTCCTTTCTATTTTGTACAGATCGCGCCCTATACCTATGGTGATACCCATATCAACGGTGCTTTACTTCGTGAAGCCCAGACACAATCAGCGTCACATCCCAAAACAGGGATGGTGGTGATCAGCGATCTGGTGAATGATGTGAAGAATATTCACCCCATCCTCAAAAAAGAAGTTGCCGAAAGGCTTGCCAACTATGCACTCGCTGAAACCTATGCAGTTAAAGGGTTGACATACAAAAGCCCAACCTACGCAGCACATGCTGTTGAAAAAGGAAGCATCAGGATTCAGTTCAAGGATGTGCCCACAACACTGGTAAGCAAAGGAGGAGAATTGACCGAGTTTTTCATTGCAGGAGCAGATGGTGTCTTTGTCCCTGCCAAGGCCAAGATAGAAGAAAAAACCGTTTTGGTATCTGCCAAAACGGTCAAAGATCCTGTACATGTAAGGTTTGGATTCACCAATACAGCCATGCCCAATTTGTTTTCAGCTGAAGGGTTACCGGTTAATTTATTTAGAACGGATAAATAAAAAGAAAGGAGGGTTAACCCCTCCTTTCTTTTTATCATTAAACTTGATTACTCAATTAATAAAACCTGGTCACGCCTGGAACGGCAATCTTGTATTTGCCATCAGCATCAGGAAGTGATTTTGGCAGGGTATCCCAGGTATAGGCAGCCGGCTGAAGGTTCATGCCACAGTTGAGGGCCTTGTCCCATTCCACTACCTGTCCACTGTAGGTTGCCATTCTTCCGAGAATGGAGGTCATGGTGCTTTTGGCGCCATTCTCCGCGTCAGCGAACTTGTATTCTCCTTTGGCAATCGCTGCAAAAAGTTCCACATGCTCGTTTTGGTATCCGTTGTTTTCTGTTTTCTTGTCGAACTGGTACATCACGTTGCCCTGGTGGTCCCTGATATTGGCAGCACCACAGAATATTTTTCCTTTTGTTCCAATCAGGAGTTCATCCACTTTTGCTGATGTCTTGGGGATATGGCGGCACTGGCTGTTGAGGATGGATCCATCGGCATAAGTGAATTCCACAAAGTGATGATCAAAGATCTCACCATGGTCTTTTCCTTTCCTGACTTCTCTTCCACCCATTCCCTGTGCTTTCACGGGATAGCTGCCTTTGAACCAGTTGATGACATCAAGGTTGTGGATATGCTGTTCGGTGATATGATCACCACAAAGCCAATTGAAATAATACCAGTTGCGCATCTGGTATTCCATTTCGGTTTGGCCCTCTTTTCTTGGTTTTACCCACACACCATCATTGTTCCACCAAGCCTGGGCAGAAGTGATATCACCAATCATGTCCTTGCGTTTGAACAACTCGCGGTAGGAGTTTTGGTAATGGCGCTGAAGACCCACCACCACATTGAGTTTTTTTGTTTTTGCTTCTGCAGCAGCAACCAACACACGCTTGACACCTTCCGGATCAGTCGCAACGGGCTTTTCCATGAAGATGTGTTTTCCCTGCTTCACCGCTTCTTCAAAATGAATGGGCCTGAAACCGGGAGGGGTTGTCAGGATCACCACATCAGCGAGGGCAATGGCATTTTTATAACCATCAAATCCAACAAATTTTCTTTCTTCCGGTACGTCAATCAATTTTTTGATATCGCCTGCAATACCTGCTTCTGAAAGGTCGCCGGTAATACTTTTGTAGGCATCATCCAACCTGTCGCGAAAAGCATCCGCCATGGCAACCAGTTTAACGTTCTGCTTGCTCATCAGTGCCTGAACTGCAGCACCAGTGCCGCGTCCGCCGCAACCAATCAAGGCAACCTTGATTTCGTCGCTTGCTCCGGAATAGAAATTTGCATTGGTAATCAGTGGCGCAGCAAGTACTCCACCTGAGATGATTCCGGTCTGTTTGACAAAGTCTCTGCGACTCTTGCCGGAAAATGGCATGTTGTTTTGCATCGTTGTTGTTTTAAGATGTTATTTACCGAGATACAATTTATAAAATTTTTCGGCTTCTTCCGCAGTTGGTTGCTTAACAGGTCGAACAATTCTGAAACCTGCAAACATTCCGTCTGTGAGCCACCACCTGCTTTTGGGAATTTGGGGGTCACGCTGGTTCCAGAAAGGTTCAGAAAATTTGCGTGTATAGACCCTGAGGTCGGTGGCAATATCAAGATAGGAACCACCCCTGATGCTCCTTGGATACCTTGCAGAAGGTGGATTGGTAGGATCCAATTGGCCATCTGTGATCTGTTTCAAATAATCAGGTGCATATTGATCCATGGTCCACTCGGCGACATTGCCCAGCATGTCGTACAATCCCCAGGCATTGGGTTTCTTGGTTCCCACCCGCTGGTATTTTTCTTTGCTGTTGGCTTTGAACCAGGCGTATTGCCCTAATAAAGCTGGGTCGTTTCCAAAAAAATAGTTGCTCTTACTTCCCGCCCTACAAGCATATTCCCATTCTGCCTCTGTAGGCAAACGGTAGAATACTCCGGTATTATGGTACATCCACCTACAGAACATCATGGCGGCATCAACACTCATGCTGTTGACCGGAAATCCACCACCTTTACCCATGTCCCAACTCAGGTCAATGTATTGTGCAGTGGGTCTTGTGACTGCATCTACTTTAGACCCTTGTGAAGTATTTTCGTCCTTGAAAAACACATCAAACTGGTCGTGCGTAATTTCAAAGGCACCCATCCAGAATGCTGAAACTTTCACTGTTTTTGCCGGCTTTTCGTTGGGCTTGGTAGAGCTGTTGCTTCCCATTACAAATGTTCCCTCAGGAATGGAAACCAGCTTTATCTTCAACTCAGACAGCGGCATTTTGATTTCTTCTGTTTTGGCAACACTGGTTTGTGCAAAACCAGCTCCCATTGATATCCATTGCACCAAGCACAGCACTACAATAATTTTTTTCAATGCATTTGATTTGATGCAATTTTAAGTAAATTGTTCTGAGTTTTCATTTTTCAAACGATTAAATTTCTTTCTATATGGAACGCAGAGGATTTCTCAAAAGATCATCCATGGCTGGTGCTGCACTGATACCGGGATTGGCCGCTTTTTCAGCCTATCAGCCCACAAAAGAACCTGGTAAAACATTCAACCTCAACTATGGGTTCCATGATGGAATGTTTGCTGCCCATGCCGGAAAAGATTTTATCGAACAGATCAAATGGGCACATGATCAGGGTTTCAGGTCAATTGAGGACAATGGCATGATGAACAGAACCCCCGAGATGCAGGCCAAGATCGGTGATACCCTTGCCAAACTGGGCATGCAAATGGGTGTATTTGTGATCACCACCGATAGTTGGCATTGGAAGATGAGCCTTGCCACTGGAAAGCAGGAGTTCAAAGACCTGATCATCCGCGATTGTAATACCGCTGTTGAAGTGGCAAAGCGTTGCAATGCCAAACACATGACAGTAGTGCCAGGAAATTTTGATCGCACATTGCCCATGGACATCCAGACAGCCAATGTCATTGAAGCCTTGAGGGGTGGGGCCGGAGTCCTTGAAAAACATGGACTGGTAATGGTTTTGGAGCCATTGAGTGACAACCCAGATTTGTTCTTGCGGTATTCTACTCAAACTTACATGATATGCAAGGCGGTGAACAGCCCATCCTGCAAGATTCTTTTCGACATGTACCACATGCAGCGCAACGAGGGAAACATTATCGCCAATATCAACCGTACCTGGGAAGAGATTGGCTATTTCCAGATTGGAGACAATCCTGGCCGAAAAGAACCTACCACCGGTGAGATGAACTATAAGAATATTTTCAAGCACATCTACAACAAAGGCTATCGTGGTGTGATGGGGATGGAACATGGAAATTCAAAACCCGGAACTGAAGGCGAATTGGCATTGATCAAGGCTTACAGGGAATCAGACTCTTTTCTTTAGCAGAGAAGATGAACTTTTGAGCAGGGCGGTTGTTTTGATAGCATGAAGAAGTTTCTGTTGTTGATGATGGGTGTGTTTGCTGTTGGATTGTCATTTTCACAATCCGCAGATGCATTGATGGCATCAGTGCGTTCCAAAACAAATACTGTAAAAAAGTATGAGGCCCGCGCCAAGTTGAAGACAGATGTCGCTTTTTTGAAAATCCCTTTGTCTGAAGTCGTCATTTCTTATGCATATCCCGACAAGTTCAACATCAAACGGCAAAATGGAATCTCCGTTCTGCCCAAGGGTGGAATCAAAATGAACATGTCAACACTTCTGGAAGACGGGAAATTCATGTCACTCTTGTCCGGAAGAATCAACTTCAAAGGCAAGGACCTGGCCGTGGTTAAAATGTTGCCCATCAAGGAAGATCCCGAGATTGCGCTTTCTACATTGTATGTTGATGACAAATCTATGCTGATCATGAAGGCCATCAATACCACAAAAGACAATGGCACTTATGAAGTGGAGATGGAATATGGCCAATACGCAAAATGGGGACTGCCAGACAAGGTCATCATGGCCTTTAACATGAAAGACTACAAGCTTCCCAAAGCCATTACTTTTGAGTACGAGTCAGGCTTTGAGGATAAGCCCAAGGCAATGAAACCCAAGAGCACCAGAGGAAAAGTAGAAATTATCTATCAGGGATATACCTTCTAAAATTTGATCCCCCAGCCTTATTGTACAGAAGTTTCTATTCGTCTATCTTTTCATCTTCTGCATTGGCCATCACCCTTGATGCAATCTTTCTCAATGGGTTCTTCCTCATTTCTGCATAGCCCATCCTTGTATCGAAAATATCAACTGCGGCAAATACAGCAGCCCTGAAGGAGGATTCATCGGCAATGTTCTTGCCTGCGATATCAAAAGCCGTTCCGTGGTCAGGTGATGTTCTGATGACTTGAAGACCAGCAGTAAAATTGGTTCCCTCACCAAGTGCCAGTGATTTGAAAGGAATCAATCCCTGGTCATGGTACATGGCCAGCACTGCATCGAATTTCTCATGGCTTCCCCTGGCAAAAAAAGCATCTGCACTGTAGGGCCCCATGACGATACAATCATTTTTCTTCGCCTCGAGCACAGCCGGACGAATGATCTCTTTCTCTTCTCTTCCCACCAATCCTTCATCGCCCGCATGCGGGTTGAGCCCGAGTACGGCAATCTTTGGCCTGTCAATGCCAAAATCTTTTTTGAGGCTTGACTTGAGCAGGTTTATTTTTTTGATGATCTGTTCTTTGGAAATGTTTTTGGCAACATCACCGATGGCTACATGCTCAGTCAGCAAAGCAACCCGCATGTTCTCAGCCACCATCAGCATCAGCACTTCATCCGCCTTGAACACTTCTTTGAGGTAAGGTGTATGGCCAGTGAAATTGAACTCACTGCTTTGCATGGCATATTTGTGCAAGGGGGCCGTGACGAGCGCATCGATTGTATTTTCTTTCAGTGCCTTCACTGCAGCCTGCAATGATTTTACACCATAGAGGCCACCTTTATCAGTCATCTGACCGGGTTGTATGTCTACATCTTCTTCCCAAACGGTGAAGACATTGAGTTGTTTGGGGTTGGCCTTTGCAATTTCTTTGATGTTGTTGTAACTGATGTTCAATTCAGGCATCAGTTTTCTGTAGAAGTTGAGCACCTTGTTGTTGCCAAAAACCACCGGAGTACAGAATTCGAGGATGCGTCCGTCTGAAAAGGTGTTGAGAATCAGTTCGATTCCAATCCCATTCAGGTCTCCTATTGAAATTCCAATTACCGGTCTTTTTTGAGCACTCATCTCTTCTGCTTTCATTTGAGCAGTAAAGGTACAAGGAAAACGGGGATCTTTGTCTTAATTTTGGCGCAATGTATACCCTCAAGAAATCGCTTGGACAACACTTTTTGAAGGATGAAACGGTCTGTATCCGCATCATTGAGGCCCTCAATGCCCACCCATACAGCCAGTTGCTGGAAGTGGGCCCGGGTGGTGGTGCTCTGACCAAGTACCTGAAAGGATTGGAGGGCGTCGACCTCAAGCTGGTGGAAATTGATGCTGAGAAGGTGGCATTTTTGCTGAAAGCCTATCCTCATGTGCGGGGCAAGATCATCGAAGCTGATATTCTTGACATTGATGCCCCCTTCAGCGGTCGTTTTACGCTGATCGGAAACTTTCCCTACAACATCTCTACCCAAATTGTTTTCAAGGTGATAGAATGGAGGGAGCAGGTGGAGACCATGGTCGGGATGTTCCAGAAGGAGGTTGCCGTTAGGATCTGTTCTGGTCCGGGATCAAAGGAATATGGCATTTTAAGTGTCATTTCCCAGGCCTATTACAAAACAACATACTTGTTTGATGTGGATGAAAACTGTTTCAATCCACCCCCCAAGGTGAAAAGTGGTGTCATCATGTTTGAGGATGCAGGCAATCCATATGGGATCACCAACCACAAGAAATTCATGCTCCTGGTGAAGCTGGCATTTGGTCAAAGAAGAAAGCAGTTGAGGAATCCGTTGAAGCCCTATTTCAAAAAAGAAGACCTCCTGGACCCCATCTTTACAAAACGTGCAGAACAGTTGTCTGTATTGGATTTTGTCGAACTCCTAAACAAAATGAATTGATGCCAAAAGTGATGATCACTGCCCCTGCTCATCCCTGCCTCAAAGAAGGATTAGAGCAAAGGGGATATCAAGTAGATACCCAGGAAAAAATCAGCTTCCAAGAATTGAAAGAAATTATTCATGGTTATGAGGGGTTGATTGTGGCCAGCAGGATCCAAATTGACAAAGAGATCCTGGCAGCAGCCAAATCCTTGAAATGGATCGGTCGATTGGGAAGTGGCATGGAAATCATTGATGTTGAGCAGGCCACTGAACAGCAGATTGTTTGCATGAGCAGCCCGGATGGCAACTGTGAATCAGTAGGTGAATTTTGTCTTGGCCTGTTGCTTTCGCTGCTGCACAACATCAGCAGGTCCAGGGATGAAGTGAAGGAAGGAAAATGGTTGCGTGAAGCCAACCGAGGATTTGAACTGCGTGGCAAGACGGTTGGGATCATAGGTTTAGGACATACCGGATCAGCATTTGCCCATTTGCTTGCCCCCTTTGGCGTAAAGGTGCTTGCGCATGACAAATACAAAACTGGCTTCAGTAGCGGACATATCATTGAATCCACGATTGAAACCATCAAGGAATCAGCTGATGTGATCAGCTTCCATCTGCCCTTAAATGAGGAAACGCAGCATTATGCAAATGAGCAGTTTTTCTCGTCTCTCATCAAAAGACCATATTTTCTCAATACAAGCAGGGGTGGAGTGGTTGATACAGCAGCCCTGCTCAATGCATTGGAAAAGGGCATGGTTGCAGCAGCAGGATTGGATGTACTTGAAAATGAAGAGCTTGCGAACTATTCAGCCCATGAATCCGAAATCTTACAGCATCTGCTCAGGCACAGGAATGTGATGGTTACGCCTCATATTGCTGGTTCCAGCCATGAGTCGTTGGTCAAGCTGGCCCAAAGCCTGCTCAAAAAGCTGGATTTGTTGCCCAGGGCTTGATTTCCAAAAATTATTTACCTTTGCAGTACAGCAACGCTTCAGCATCAACTGAGGCGTTGCTCATTTTTTTTCAAACCGACCAACTGAAAGATGTCCATATGAGCATAATGTATGTAACCAAAGAGACCTTAGAGCAAATGAGGGTGGAACTGCAGCACCTGAAAAGTGTTGAACGCCCAGCCGCTTCGCGCGCCATTGCAGAGGCAAGGGAAAAAGGTGATCTCAAGGAAAATGCAGAGTACGACGCAGCCAAAGAAGCACAGGGTTTGCTCGAAGCCAAGATCAACCGCATGGAAACAGAGTTGGCCAGTGCCCGTATCCTTGATGCATCGACCATAGACACCAGTAAGGTATCCATCTTGACCAAGGTTACCATCACCAACAATGCTACCAAGAAGTCCGTCACTTATCAGATTGTCTCCGAGAAGGAAGCTGATTTGAAAATGCAGAAGATATCTGTTACTTCTCCCATTGGCAAGGGGCTGCTTGGGAAAAAAGTGGGTGAAGTGGCGGAGATTGTTGCACCCAATGGCAAGGTGGTATTCACCATTGATAATATTTCCGTCTGATCAACATGGCGACTATTTTCTCAAAAATTATTGCAGGGGAAATTCCTTCTTTCAAAATTGCAGAGAATGACCAATTCTATGCTTTTTTGGATGTATTCCCACTTGTTGCCGGTCATACACTTGTGGTTCCTAAAAAGGAGACAGACAAGTTGTTTGACCTGGATGAAAAAGATCTAGGCGCTGTTTTGCAATTTGCCCAACCCATTGCCAAGGCCATTGAAAAAGCCTTTCCCTGCCAGCGTTGTGGGATGGCGGTGATTGGATTGGAAGTGCCACATGCTCATGTACACCTGGTGCCCATCGATTCAGCAGATGACCTTAATTTCACAAGACCCAAACTGAAACCTTCTCAGGATGAATTGAAGGAAGCACAACAGAAAATTCTTCAAGCACTCAACTGAATGACAACCCCACCCAAGACAGCAAACAAAGAATATTTTTTCATGATCCTCCTCGGATGCTTGTTTGCACTGGGCTTATTCGACCTCGTCTATTCTTTTACCGGTGCTTATGCAACATTCGGAATCCTGTATCCCGCTGCGCATGCACTGTTGAACATCATCCTTTTCCTTGCCCTGTCTTTCATCTGGTCAAAAGAAAAATGGGCTGCATGGTTGTTTTTGGGGATCGTGGTGGCACACATGGGGCTCGATCTTGCTGTGGGAGCATTTGCGTTTTTCAAGCTGCTCTTGTTTGTTCCAGCCATTTATTTTCTCATCAAGCTGAAGTAGATTTTCTGGAATTTATCCGATCCTGCCAGGATTGTTCTTGATAAATTCCTCCCAACCTCCTGATTTTTTACTTCTGGTATTTTTCTTTGTAGCTGCTACTGTTGTAACCAGTCCATGTGCATTGAAATGATGGCAAACCGCTACCGCCAGTGCATCTGAAGCATCGAAGTATTTGATGGTATTGGTCAGGGGCATGATGCTGTTGAGCATTTTCCAAATTTGTTCCTTGTTGGCATTGCCGTTGCCGGTGATCGACTGTTTGACTTTTTTGGGGGAGTATTCGGCAACGTTGAGACCGTTGGACATGGCAACTGCAATGGCTACACCCTGTGCTCTTCCGAGTTTGAGCATACTTTGTACGTTTTTGCCAAAAAAGGGTGCTTCAATGGCCATGTCGTCTGGCTTGTATTTGTCGATGATCTCCTGTATGACCTGGTTGATCGTACCCAGTCTTTCAAACATGTCTTTTTTCCCATTCAACTTGACCACGTTCATCTCCAGCATCTTGATCTGATTGCCAGTTACAGACAGGATTCCATAGCCCATGATCACGGTTCCCGGATCAATCCCTAAAATAATTTTACTTTTCTGCGTCAACTGGGTTTATTTTTGAAGGGATAAGCAAACAGACTGAACAAAAGTATCAAAATATTACTCAATTACCTGCTGGGGCCGGCACTCTTCATTGGATTAACCTACAATGTATTCAAGCAGGTGACCGAACAGCAAGACATCTGGCTTCATTTCACTTCAATTGTTGCATCGCTTCGGGGATGGGGTTCTTTTTTCCTGTTCTTGGTATTGATGATCATGTTGCTGCAGTGGTTGTTGGAGGCAAAGAAATGGCAGGTGATGTTGCGTGCTGGCCATCACATCAAATTATTCGATTCATTCAGGATGATTTTATCAGGCATTGCCTTGTCCATCGCAACGCCTAACCGAATGGGTGAATTCGCTGGGAGGGTGATGCATCTTCCTAGCGGACAAAGGTTGCAGGGTACAGCATTTACGGTCATTGGTAATTTTGCACAGCTGATCATCACCTGTATTGCAGGAAGTATCGCACTCTTCATGGAATGGCATGATCAGCATCTTCACATCACTTTATCTGGCATGCAGGCAATGCAGTCTTTGCTCTTGTGGAGCACTCCTTTTGCCATCATTTTTTTCATGCTGCTGTACTTCAAGTCAGGCCTGGTTTTCAACTGGATCCTATCGTTGCGCATCCTCGGAAAATTCCGGGACAAGCTTGGAGCATTGACATCCATCCCCAACAACATTTTGTTGAAAGTATTGCTGCTTTCATCCCTTCGCTTTGTTTTTTTCATCCTCCAATACTGGTTGTTGTTTAAGTTGACCAATACAGGCATTGGCCTTCGTGATGCATTTGCAGCCATCTCCATCATGTTGTTGTGGCTTGCTATTGTACCCACATTTTCTTTTTTAGAACTGGGATTGCGTTGGGAATTTGCCCTGTTGTTGATGGGCTCACTGACCGAGAATGCACTGGGAATAGCTGTTTCGATCACTGCAGTTTGGTTGGTCAACCTGATGTTGCCTGCAGCGATTGGCGCCTTTGGATTGATGCGTTACCGATCAAGGTAAAATTATCCAATCATCTTTTTAAGAAAACTTTATTCTTGTGTGGATTTGTAGAACAAAATCCGACCGCCAATGGTTTTATATTTGCAGCATGCAACGCTTCCACAAAATACTACTTGTTTCCATTTTCTGTCTCGGCCTGATCAGGTTGACTGCAGGAAACGATTTTTGTGGGCTGAGCAACATGTCTTTTAATGCAGGAGAGGTAATCACATATAAAATTTTCTACAATGTGATTGGACTTTATGTGGATGCAGGAACCGCTTCTTTTTCCGTCTCCAATGAAAAGTTCAATGCCAAGCCTGTTTACCATGTGGTTAGCCTGGGCACTTCCAATCCCTCCTATGACTGGATTTTCAAAGTGCGTGACCGGTATGAAACCTATATTGACACGGCAACCCTTAAGCCCTATAAATTTGTAAGGCATGTTGAAGAGGGTGGATTCAGAAAGGATGAGCTTGTATTATTCAACCACACTGAAAACAAAGCGGTGAGTACAAAAGGTACTTTTCCTATTGCCGATTGCATGCAGGATGTATTGAGTTCCATTTACTATGCGCGGAACATCAATTTCTCAAAGTATAAGGTAGGAGAGAAAATTCCGTTCAAGATGTTTTTAGATGATGAGGTCCACAACATCTACATCCGTTACATGGGAAAGGAAATCATCAAGACCCGCTATGGCAAATTCAGGGCCATTAAGTTCAAACCCATGCTGATCAGTGGAACCATTTTTGAAGGGGGAGAGCTCATGAGTGTATGGGTTTCTGATGATGGCAACCATGTTCCTTTGCGGATTGAAAGCCCCATCACTGTGGGTAGCATCAAGGTAGACATGATGGGATACAAGAACCTTCGGTATCCC